>Ga0247782_1000310_pt1 | contig 45583 bp, 31 predicted proteins | sample UWRJL019104C5_FD_179928 | JGI IMG/M metagenome (GOLD analysis project Ga0247782, IMG submission 179928) | Plant litter microbial communities from Arlington Agricultural Research Station in Wisconsin, United States - UWRJ-L019-104C-5 | ecosystem: Environmental > Terrestrial > Plant litter >...
AAACAAATTAGCGCGCTATACTATATAAAAACTATACTAAGCATGCTTATATACTATATAATACTTAATAAGCTACGCTAACAAAAATAATAATATTTATAAAAAACAAAAAAGAAAATTTTTAAAATAAAATAAAAATTTGCTTAAGTAAATATAAGTTAGCAAGATCTTATAGCATAAGTTAAAGGCGCCTTTAAATATATATGCATAAAATAATATAAAACCTTAAAAAAAATAAAAATAAAAATAAAAAATAAAAATTATTTACATAAAAAGATTTTTATATAGCTTTATAAAGCATATAAAGCTATGCTTAAACTTTTTATTAATAAAAAGTTAATAACATAGCTAGCAATAACAAATACTTGCTTATAGTTATACTTTAAAAAAGCACTACAAAATATACTATACTATGCTTTTTTATATACTAAATGCAGAATATTATTACTACTTATAGCAACTTATAAGCGCTATACTTAAAATTTTATATGCTTACTTACTTATATATTTTATTTATTGTTTTTTTTATGTTTACTTATAGCCTTACTACTAAAAATAGTAGCAAGGCTAAGGGGTATGTTGCAATAATGTAGGTCTACAGGGAGCAGGGAAACATAGTTCCCCTTGCTCCCTATATATAAAAAGCATGTTATGCACTATTATATAAAGTATAACTTCTTCTAGAACATATCTAAATCTACTTTATATAATCGTATCTAGAGAGTGCACCTGGTCTACTTCCACTATTCTCCAATAGACAACGCTCTCTGCAAGAAGTCATGTATTCAAGACATTGACCTTTTGAGGGAAGTCTCCTACTTATGCCTTTAGCACGTTTGTCATGTAATTAATACTTACAATAAATCATCAACTCTTATTTCTGAGAGGCGCTAAGCGACTTCAGATCTACCGTGGGGCGTCGAGAGAACAATTACGGAACCTACGATACCCGACACCAATCGAAGTTCAAGAACAATGAGCCATACGGGAGAATGACCATTGATTTCCTTAACCCCCCTTACGAGATCTCGGCGAGCAGAAACTGCAAGCACTTACCATGTGCTCGAGCCTATCGAATATATGAAAGAGCAATGAGGCAATTGCAAGTTCAAAATGGTGATTGCGACGGGCAATATCTTGTGTGAGTACCTCTCCTATTTCCAGATGAATGCATTGTAAACCAAACCCCTATTGCCGAGATGAATCAGGTGCTTGTCTTTTTCAAATCCCGAAGTGAAGGAAGGGCCGAGGGTACCCATTGACCATTACACGTGTTGAGAGGCCTGGAAGTCACGATGGTGCGTAAATGGAAACTGTGCTTTAGTAGGCAAGGTAGGGACTCATTTTGGCCGGTCAGTATTTCGGACCTGTCTAACAATGTAGGGAAATACCATCTATCACTAGGAAATGGCTCATTGTATAAGGAGATGATGTGTGTGCACGGCTATAACGGCTAGTAGACGAATAGGTGAAAAGGCAGGCTCATTGTATTATTACTATCATTATGAAGACGCGTCGGGATTTCCTATGGTTTATCTACCGGTACTTGAAGCCCTTACCTGCCTGACCCCCTTTAACATTTGTTTTGTCGCAACCGGTTTCCTACCTTGTGTTATACCTTGATCTTCCAACTCGACTCTTCCCCGAACAGTAGAATCAAACAAACCTCTTTTCATCAAAGGGAAACAAATCTGAATCAATCACATTACAAACATGCTGGCTTCCCGTCTAGCTGCCTCGCAGTTACAAACTATCATGAAGCCAGTCATGGTTACTGCCCCTACAACTACCACTACTGCCTCAGTATCTGTTGTTGGTGTGTTCCTCTCAGGAGTGACGTTTCTCCTGGCAATCCTTGCTACCGTTGTCATTGCCTGGCTCACCACCCCTCCTCACCTGCGAGCCCAGTACCCCGATGTTCTCCTCAAGGCAATCAGAATCTTAGCCTACGGCGTGGGCTACTCCTGCGTCGCTTTCCTCTATGTCCCTCTCACCATCGTCCATCACATCGACAAGAACTGGGGAGTCTGGCCGACCTGGTTCTGGGGTTTACCACCACTAATTACAGCCACAGCTACAGTTGCAGTGGAGAAGAGAATGCGGAGTGATTCGGTGTTTATCGAGGAGTATGCTTTGTCTTATTTGAATTTTCTCTCCCTTTTGATACTTTTATTCTAACTGAGAAGCAGTGACAACATTGCTCAATGTTTGCTTAATACTCTGTGAAGAGTGGGATTACCAGTTGTGATCATAGCCTAGGGTTGACGAAATCACATACTGGGAAGTAAGTATGTCGGTGGAGAGATGGCAAACATCCTCTTTGCCTCAATTAAGTGGTGTTTGTGCTTCACAATAGGCGCCCTATTATTTCTCTAGTGGCTCTTATAACAGAGTGCTGATGAACAGTAAATGCTATACATCTAACGGAAAAACAACGCTGCGGTCGTTATTAAAACAAGAACGGTGCGTACGTGACAACAAAGTAGTCAGTTCTGACCCAGTCCTATATATCTACAACACCCATGCCTTTATCATTGCGTCCTGGTCCGTAAACCTCTAATTACAGTATCACTCCGAAATCGGGAACTATCAAGACAGAAACGGTATTATTATTACACTGTTAAGAACAGGCACATATTTTATTTTTACGGATATTAAGTTAAATTAATTGCTTTTTTATTACTTTGTTATTAAAAATAAAAATAAAAAAAAAGGTTGCGGTCTGAGCCAATATGTAAGGTGTTCCAAGGGTAGGTAGAGGAAATAACGGATGTGGTACAGGATACCGGTGGCCGCGATCAGGCAAGCAGCGGCAAGGATCAAGAACAAATCATCTAGACCTAGACGCCTCTGGTATACGAGGCGAATGGTCATTCGCGCTATTAAACATAGAATCGCTAAGCCAATCAAGACTCCAAGAGCTACCTGTATTGAACAGTGATGATTAGTAACTAGCCGCCAAACAGGAGACTTCTTGTCCAGAGTTGGCTGCCCGTCCGTACCTCGAAGGCATGCATGTGAATCTGCGCCGAGGACTCGATGCGCCTGGTGGCCTCTTGGGGATCAAGAACAGCAGAAGGCATGGTTTAAGTGTAATAATATAGTCTATACGAAGTGTCCCACTTGCTGTTCACTGTTGATTGCTTGCGGTGTGCATTAAAGGATGATCAGTCTAAGAAAAGGCTTCGTTAAGTCGCGTGGTCATGGGCTTCCGAAAGTCTTTATGAGCCTACCGTCCCTCAAAAGACATGCGCTACCGTTAACTCGCATATTTGGTAATGCTTCATTAAGCTAGGCAAGGCAATGCGGTTCTATATTGCCCTTGGCTTTGTAGTATACGATTATAACAGTATTTATGCCGCCGGTTTGGCCCTCGAGGATCGTTGTAGAACATTGTTGAATAAGGTATAAGCTGCACCATGTATGGGACTACTGCTGCAGAAGTATAATAATAACACTATATTTATACGTTGATCAACATATAGATCTAATAGCGTTCTGGCTGTGCATCGGCGATGACGGCGGCGGCATGGTCCATCACCGTTTTGCGGCCCCCACCATCACCTTTCCAATAATAGCAAGCATAGGGGCTAAGCCACGGGAAGAGCCGTTGGTACATATTCTATAAACAACCGAGAATGGTACTAAATCCCAGACTAGCTAAATCTAGAATGACAATTAGCCTATTAGGTTTAGCTTTGAATGATATACTAACCATAGTATGTATAGGTTGTTACCAATAGCCTGAGGTTATGCACTAGAGGACCCATTCAGGTAGTCGGGGATTTGTACCACCCCAAACGTACGGGATTTCTAAGGTACGCACGCACCTTTCCTTGGCCGAAGATATTTTGATCGTCAGGCAAGGAAAGGTCCTCTGCCATGAATTTACCTTCTGCTTCAACGCTTGACAGTGTCTCGCCAAGAGATGATAACTTTCGTATAACCATGTTTATCCGGCTTTTTGTGCTCTGTCTGGTAGGTGCGGTCTGGCTTCGGTACGCCGCAAAACGTCGGGGAGCAAACAAAGAGCTCGCGAATACGCCAGATGGCAGGCCACGACCACCACCGACGTTCCCTTATGTCATCCCCTTCTTAGGTTGTCTACCGATAACATACTTGTATAACCCCAAAGCGTTCGTCTTAAACCAAAAGTGAGTAAGCGTATTGCTATATTGTAGTATATCTCTTTGTCTCTGCCTTCCTGTGACCGTGACTGAATTGGCAACAGTAATTTCTTCCAGTGCGCGCATCCCACGCGCGTCAAGATACTTAATCAGGAGTTTTACGTTGTCCGCGGGGCCAAGTACGTGAAGGCGCTCTTCAAGGGGTCTTGGGTCTGCACGTCGATCCCCTTTGTAAAATTTGCTCTCGGGCACGCCTTTGGGTTACCGGCAAAAGCACTTAGTCTATACGACAAGGATGACTCTGGTGGAAACCACGTGCCACATCCCGGCAGCACGGTGGACGCCCGCAATCGAATCGCCTACCGCGACTATGAATCCCTAACTAAATTCCTAGAAGGGAAGGGCCTTTCACCATTCTGGAATAGGTTCTCATATAGTATTACGGAGCGACTGCATTCTATGTACGATCACATAGGGTCTGACTGGGTATATTATGAAGACCTGATGAAGACTATCGGGGACGAGGCTACGACAGCAATCATTAATGCCCTCTGTGGCCCTTATTTACTCGCCTTATGTCCGGAATTCCTTGAAAGCTTTTGGGTTTTCGACCGTAATCTACAGACATATCTGCAAGGTGAGGCACCGCCTTAGAACAATACGCCGAAATGTATAACCGAAATCTAGCTGACACAAACCTCATCGATAGGAATCCCGTGGTTTCTTGCCCCAAAGGCCTATGCGGATCGAAGGAACGTATTGAATGCCGTAAAGACCTGGCAGCAGCATGCGCGAGACCACTTTACAGATTCAGCCATCGGTGCTGACGGAGACGACCCATTCTGGGGTTGTAGTTTTTTCAGAGAGAGACATAAGATGTTCCTTGAGATGGACGGCTATGACTATGAAGCTATCGCATCTCAAGACTTTGGCGCGATATGGGCGTAAGCTACGGTCACCTGTTGTTATATTATATCTCTAAGCATTTCCGATTAATGTTCGTTTCGAATAGGGCACGAAACTCTGTTAACGCTACCTCCTGGGCCGTCTTTGACATCTATAGAGACCCTGAACTCCTAGCTAGTGTCAGAGCCGAGGTTGATGCATGTAGATGCAAAAATGAATGCCTAGATTCAGACAGTCAGCTGAGCTTTGACATCGACAAATTATTGCACATGCCAATTCTTCAAGCAGTGTATGCAGAGACGCTGCGGCTCCGAATGCACTTCTATATCATCAGAATGCCAGACAGAGTGGACATGAAGATCAGAGACTGGGTCATACCAAGGAATAAAGTCATCGTGGCACTGACAACGGTCGCACATATGGACTCCACAGTATGGGATACCGGTTCGAATAACGAGTATCCTATTGATAAGTTCTGGGTTGGGAGGTTCTTGAAGTACAATCCGTCGTCGACAGATGGCCACAAGGCCACCATATCACAACCGAATAGCTCTCCTGCCTCATCTCCAACGTTTTCGACCAAAGAGTTCGAAGGCTCGTGGATTCCATACGGTGGTGGACCACGACAATGCCCTGGCCGACATTTTGCGAAGCGCCAGATATTATACACAATCGCAGTCATGGTTAGTCTCTTCGATTGCGAGATTCTCGGAGAAGGAATGAACACTAAGGAGGATTTTTCGTTAAATGGCTTCGGGGGCGGCGTGTCTCACCCAGCTGGTAAAGTCCCGATGAAGATACGACGTAGAATGGACCCAGTCGTTTAATGGTATGAAAGTATACGGCTGTCGAATTTAAGTAGCGTGAATAACATTCCCTTTTGATGTAAAGTATGGCATGTGCAGAATAATTTCGTGAGCAGAATACATCGACGTAGCAATTTAATAATAATTGATCCCCGGGCTCTATAATATGTGACGACAAGATCGGAAAGGATCTTTATATGGTATACTCGAAAGTACTTAAGGTTAGTCGACTTGCAGAATCGGGAAATTAGCTATGAACAGCAACAAGTACAACGTATCGGTTTTCGCGCACAGTACAGCACATTCCCCTCATCAAGCCCGGACTTCTGTCAGAGATAGTGATCACAGAGTGAGAGAAACAGTACCGTAACGTTAGGTCTATTTTACTATACAGCAAAAGCGACGATGACAACTGCAACAAGAAAGACGAAAGCGGAGGAAATAAGTGGACGACCACCTTGCACGACCCAGGAATTCATCGACACGTTCGCTCTCTTCTTCACTGGTATTCACCTTGCTATCGGCTGGGCCTCGATATTTCGTCCCCAACGCGAGATATCGTGCTTCCCGTGCTACTGCGCACCAGAAAGCCCCTGTAGAAGGGGCTTTCGTCCTAGCTAGTGTGCCCTTCGCTTTGGGATCCTCTAGTCTAGGGACGCGGGGAGTGGAAGGGCGCGATAAAGTTGAATTATCAAAATGCTCATGGGTGCTTGGTTAACCTGAGGACATAATCACTCACCCTTTTTTCCCCATCAAATTACTGTTGAGTACTTAACTTGAAGTTAGAAATGAAATATCTTCGAGCAAGCAATGTTGCCCCATTCTACATGGTAAGCGCTCCTCTATAGGGATATGTCATACTATACCGGATGTAGTCGAGGTGCCTAGCACAAGCAGTAGACTTGACCGTAGTTTGCGGAGATTCGCTTTACATAATTGGAGTTAACTTGGAGCTTGCCGTGGTTCCCCACCATCATATTGCATTCTCAAGGCTAGCGAGGTTACGTTTTTGTGGTATAGGGTGTCTCCCAAAAGACCCTGACAAATGATTGCCGGCGCCTCCAAATTGTTCGGGCTTAGATACCCCGGAGCTCCAAAGCGCGCCCGCCCATAATATTTACGCACTACACGGCTCTGAATGTTTACATAGTCGTTTTCAAGATTTTCGTAGGTTGTATGAGCATTGTTTCAACACGAGTGAACAATATACCAATATGAGGACTTTGTTGGTATTAGCGACGGCCGCTTTGGCGGTGGCAAGGGCATCGATCCTGGAGAATCACGATCTGAGCGAAGACATCCAACTTTACCCAGCTAACGGACAGGTAAACGTGAACCCAGACACGCAGTTAAAAATCACATTTCCTTCCCCTCCAACAATCAGTTCATTGGGTAAAATCAACGTATATGACGGTGAGGACAACAAGCTAGTTGATACGCTCGATCTCTCGATACCGTTCTCTCCGAGCCCTTACGGAAACGGCTCTACAAAGGCAAATTACACAGACACAACCAAATACCAAACCAATATCATCGGTGGCTTGGATTTCTACTTCAATCCCATAATCGTCCGGAATAATACCGCTACTATATACCTGCACAACAACAAACTCACCTACGGACGGACATATCTCGTCGAGATCGAGCCTGGCGTATTGAAAGTACCAGGAAGCAGCAGCAGCGGAGAGTCATTTAATGGCTTTTCACGACAGAAACCATGGAAATTCCTAACAAAACCCCACGGACCAAGACAAGGCATCAGAAGAGTCGTGGTAGCAGCAGACGGATCAGGAGACTTCAATACCGTGCAGGGGGCAATCGACTGGGCACCCGCTAATAGTAATAACGCAAACCATCGCACAACAACAACAATATTGATCAAAAACGGGAACTACGAAGAGTTAGTCTTCTTCCAATACAAGACCAACCTCGTCATCCGGGGCGAAGGCCGCAACGGGACCGTGGTAGGGTACCCGAACAACAGCGCCTTCAACCCTCCCAACCGCCAGGGCTCCTCACGCCGTCCGGCGTTCTCGTTCCGCGGCGTCGCGGACGTGCAACTGAGTGGTTTCACCATAATAAACTACTTCACCGGACAAGCGGAGTCTCTCCTTTCAGACGGCGTAAGAGTCGTGCTGGATGATATGAACCTCGTCGGTTCAGGCGATGCATTGACTACATATGGGACTATGTACATAGTCGACACCTCACTTCGAGGGGACGGCGACACGGTGCTCGGGTACGCGAGCGCGTACTGGCTGCGCTGTCGAATCGAGAGCTTTGGCCCGGTAACTTGGACACGCACCGTGCAGGGTATACACGGGAACGTGTTCGTCGATTCCACAATCGTCGGTTTGGCAAACGGCGGCTCGTCTTTTGCGCGACTCCCTGATAATACCGGGGGAGTGATGGATAATTGGCCGTATGCTGAGATGGTGCTTATTGATACTAAGACGGACGGGATTATACCCGAGGGCTGGGGACCGGTTCAGGGCCCGCCATTTGATAGTTCGAGTGTGAGGTTTTGGGAGTTCAATACTACGGATTTAAGGGGAGAGCCGGTGGATATGTCGATGAGATTGAATGTTTCGAGGCAGTTGATGTTGCCTAGGGATAAGAGGATCATAGAGGAGTACAAGAATCCTGCTAATATTCTCGGGGGATGGAGTCCCGTAGTGATCGAGGCTTGAGACTCGGTTATATTTTGTTGTTATCAGATATCATGAACAACGCAGAAAGATTCTATTCATTAATATCCTGGCGCGAAGATGAATCAACTGCCCGAAGATAGTACAGCAATTAGTTCTCATACATCAAACTCCCCCACCCTCTCAATAGTCATAATCGGTGGCCTATAAGCTCATTAACTCTAAATTCTCAGCAGTATACCATCATCAGATTCCTCCAACTGCACCTTTACACTTTTCGCCAGCCCTTTCTTTTCCTTCAGAGTTCGATCCCTGGCAAAGAGAAACTTTGTACCATCATCAAGCCCATGAAACAGCATAGCCAAAGCACTGCTCTTCCAGACTTCAACGGACTTACTCTCTGACCTAAATATAGCAGCGAGTAGAAACAGCGCCGCACCCACGACAACGAGGATTGGCACAATCGCAAATCCCCAGCGGACATGGACGTAAGATTCAGCGTGTGTCGCGCGTCCAGCGACCGGCTCGGCGCCGTTGAAGGAACGGAACGCGACGGTCATCGAGGTCGCCAAGTCGTTGATCAACATGTCGAGACCGTTCTCGTACTCGTAATAATTCCAATAGAATGCCGTCACGATGTCAGAGTCGAAGAACGTCTCACCGCTGGAGATGCCGACCGTCAGGTTCACTACGACGGCGTTGTTTGTAATTGTGCGGTTGTAGGACGCGGAGCTGCGGCTCGCGGACCCGTTGGCGAAGACCTGGCTGAACCAGCCGCGCATGCCGAGCATGGCTTCGATGCCCAGCATGTACTTCTTTGCCTCCCCCTCTCCCTCTCCCTCTTTCTTGCCGCCCCTATTGCCATTATCATTATCATTCCCGCCCTTATTGTTAGAATTCGTCCCATTTTTATTGCTGATGACGTAGACATTATGATCCTGCCCATCGTCAAGATTTGAATTATCAAGGACAGTAGTATTTATCTTCGTATCCGTGACTTTTTCCGTCAAAACACCATTCTCGACCCTCGTCTCAAGCGTCTGCAGACAAGCCGACAGCGCACACTGCCTCGCCCACGGCCTCGTCTCCCCCGCCGAACCGTCGTGAGCGGCCTCCGTGCCCATGAAAATCAACCACATGATGGACGAATGCGGCTGGTCGCCCCTTGCGGACGGGATGAAGGACGTCATACTGAAGACTTCGCTGCTATCGCGTAATCTCGCTCCCTGTGGGACTTGCCAGCCGCAGTTCTCTTCAGAGGAGGAGGAGGAGCCGCAGGAGGATTGAACGAACGGCGTCAGATCCACGCACGATCCGCATACTCCTAGTGTCTCGAAGCTGTCCCATGTGCAGTTCCCGCTCGAACACTCGAAGGTGAGCGCTGCGCCCGGCCGGCCGTTCTCCGCGAATAGGCCGTTGTATACGGCGGACTTGAGGGGAAGGATTGGGACAAAGCCAGCTATTGTTCATTTCGTTTTGATTAGTCGATGAGACAAACCCTTAAGTCTTGCAAGAAATGAACTGAAATTTACTCTGTGTATGTTTTGTATAAAAATATTGTAAAGTTAAAGTGAAGAAGCTTACTCGAAGATGTAATTCCCGGTAGCGCCCCCGTGTAGTTGAGGGCTCGCGGAACGCTGGCGCCCTCGAGACTCTCTACTTCTCTCGTTTGATAAGTAACGACTTGTTGCGCAAAGGGCCCTAGTAATAGCGCGATGATGGAAATTGTCGCGCCAAAGGAGCCGAGGAGCCTGGGTAGTTCGCGCCATGTTAGGTCTGTTTCCCATAAGACAGTAATAATTGCGTAGTCTTACCCTCCACGGGCTGTGAACAACAGCTTGATAGCTCCCCATGTCCCACGGCTGGCTTCGTCAAAGGCTTCCATGTCCGAGAGACGGGCCCTGGACTCCTTGAAATGGATCCATTTGAGCTGACTCATGCTATTCTGCAGCGAAATGTTCATAGCGGCGGTTGTCACGGCCGCTAGCAGCGCTATGAGCGCGTTAAGGGTGATGTAGTATGGCCATTCGGGTAATGCGTTGCCGTTGAACTTTGCCAGAACGCCTAGTATGGATCCGACAGCTCCAAGAGCCACTGCGACTGTGATGATTTCCAATGACCATGCGTCGGACACTTCTAAGAGATGGCTTCTTTTCTTGCTGGCGAGTGAAGAGGATGAAAGAAATGGCTTTCCTGAAGAAATGTGAGTTGAAGTTGTGCTCTCACTCCATCCTCTGTGATGTGAAGGCGCATTTGGAGTGGCGCTGGGATAGGTGTAGTATGGAGTTGATGCTTGGTTGTCGAACTCGTTCTTTGTATGGGGCTGCTGGCTCTTATGCGTTGGCGAGAAGTGGTCGTCGTTTGATAATATCGGATGTCGCTGATTGTTATAGATAAAATAGTCACCACCACCAGTATGAGGAAATGCCATGTCGGCGCTCGAGTTATGATCTTGGGTAGGGCTGTATGACATTACTGTACGGATGATTGAGCTGCCTGCAACAGAACACGAGGTGTATTCCAGAGGACTCTACATATAAGTTCTGACATGGTGCACAAATCAAGTTTCTATAAAGATGGCGTTCAGCTTCCTTATCGTGGTGGCCGAGGAAGTCTCCAAGGCGATGCATCCCGCCAACCATCTTCATCCGATCTTCTTGGCGTAAGCAAAGTTGGTGTGGTCGCTACTGCATTGCAGGGCACTAACAGTCCATTTTCCAGCTCGACTATTGGACTTTGACCTGGCGAGGAAAATAGTCACCGTTGCCTCGCATCACCGATCGCCATGCTTATTATAGCTGCATGTAAGATAGATGTATGTTTGTTGGTCGTAGAAGTGACCGAATGCGGCTCCTCTACCCGGTGCGGAGAGCCACAGCTACGGTCTCGCATTGGGTAATAGTTCATGCCGTACCCCGAGTGTTACCCCTCAATGCCACGCCCCGTCGCCTGGCGTCGCGAAAGCCGGTTTTCCTTGTGATATCACTGATATGCCCGCTGGCGAGGCTCCGGCCCTGGTTTTTACGACATGTCTCTATTTATAGTCCCTGCTTATCAAGTATAGAAAATGGTATATTTTTGGGCACCGTTCCAATTAATACTCGTGTAATCCGGCGTCGAGATAGGCAGTTTGAAAATATTGTAGTGGAGTTCTAATGTAGTATAGCCTTGCTCGGCTGCTCTCACTGGCGATGACGTAGTCGACGCAGTTCGTGTAACGCCTAGTGGTACGATGCCTGTCGAACGGTGAGGCACCAAAGGCGCCCTGTGTAAGCCTCGAACAGTTAGTGAAGATCGCAAAAGCTATCCAGGTCCTCCAGGTCCTTCATCCTCAAGCAAGCCCTGCTGAGCTTAGATGCCCGGCATGAATAGGCCTGAGAACTTGAAGAGTAAGTATGCTTATATAAATATTCAGAAGAACTTTCTTTCAAGGTCTAGGAGTCCCATCTCGATAAGAGCCATATCTTCTACCGGAGAGTGATGAGGATAAGGGGAAGGAATGGCGGCTCTTGCTCGTAGTGGACTATTTCTAGGCCGGGAACTGAAGATGCTACACCAAGCAAAGATATTGCTGCCTAATCGATATTGGTCATCGATAAAAGCGTGATACCGTGTCAACGTCTTCAGCGGGGCCGTATGCGCCGAGGCAATATATTTGCTTCGCTATCCGCGCCGAATATTTCTAACAGCCTGCCATATTCGGTTTTCTTCACTGTAACTGGTTATCGATATCCTAAATTTATCTTGGTACCTGCTGCGCGGAGAGAGTAGGGATGCAACAGTTGACGTTCGACTGATCAATTTATGGTCAGTCTATATCCCATAATAGATGGAACAAACAAATGCAGCTAAGTGAAGATACTCATATGACTTGAGCGTAGAACGGGAACCTAGACATAAAAATCTTACTAAGAATCTACCAGTTCTTGAATTGATGCAAGTCTGAAGGGAAGAATAATAGTCACCACCGTTGAACCAAGTCCATTAAGTAGCGTTGAGTTACAATGAGAGCAATCAATTAATGCCTAACCTAGGTGGCTAAGTACTCAAACCTTGCAGTCTCCGAGAGATGCACCGTTGCAGTCAGGTCTTCTAAAATAATCGTTATAACCCCTACCAAGACTCATAAGTCAGGGCCCTCTCTTTAACCTAATATGTGTTGATTGATCCATCCCTTATTCTGTCATTTTCCATTACACAGATGCCGGTTTAAAGTCTTTCTTTTGGTTGTTCTGTGGTGGTTTTACGACGTCCTTGTTGGCTGTTTTCTCCAGAGTCTTGGCCGGCGTCTTGGGCTCCTCGGTATTAGTATTCTGTTTCTTGTTGGCCTTTGCCATCGGTGGCTTCTTAACTACCATTCTGACACTATCGTCCCTCTTGATCTCAAGCTGTTCCAGAGACTTGACCATTGCTCCCAGCGCGTCCTCGTCAGCCTTGTTGGCCTCCTTTTTCTCATCTTCTTCTTGGATCGCTCGTGCTTTAATCTCCATAATATTAGCTCGCATGGCCCGGAGCTCTTCCAAGGTCTGCATGAGTTCGGTGTACAACGGGTGGTAGGGCGGGCTGCTCATATTATAGTTCGGGCTATTGAGGATGTCGTGAACACTGTCCTCTAACATGGCGATGTGTAGCAGTCTTGAGCTGCATTGTGCCACCACGGACACCCTCATGATGAGCTTTGTCGAGGATTGCGGACTGGGAAGAACGATTGACCTCTGGATGAGTCGTATGGGATGAACCTAGTTGTGGAGAACCCGATCTTCGTAAAGGTGAGTTTCTTGCCTTATGAGTGTATTGGCCGGAACATAATGGAGAATAGGATGTTTACCTGCTGACTTACTTGAGGGAATTGTATACCTAGATAAACTTTTAGATGCCTGCAGTCACAAAGCTTGAGTGATTGCAATTTGGGGAGGTGGATGTTGTTTGTACAGCAGTCTGATATACCTACGTTTGGCTGTAATTGCCAGATGCACATGCTCTTGCCTCTATAACTTTCATCTGGACTGTTACTTAACATTTCCTTACGCCACTGCATCGTGTTAACTTGGTTCCTGCGGAATATACATCATTAGTTTTGTATATAACAGGAAGTCAGGGTTTAACGTGTTCTAATAGAAAGTGACGAAGATTCTGTCATGGGGGAGCTGTTTGATGTGATCTATATATGGGAAACATATTAAACATACGCCAGCGTTCAAACTCGAAGCAGAATTGTTTGTTCATTTCTACGAAGGAGAAGGATAACACATTGAGAGTCTCCGGCTCGCTGGGATGCCTGACAAGTTAACGTGTAGAGACAGAACTAGATCTGGAAGGCGCATCTCTCTATGACTTACCTAGTATTAAACATGAACAGAATCGCAGGCATAGCATATTACTATAATATGGCCTTGTCAACAATATGGAGAATAATAGGAGCTGAATCAATAGGCAGGTTCATTTTAACAACTTCCAAGTGTTAGAAACTTAGCTGACCAATACGTCTGCGATCAACAGACTGTATGGCTGTGATAGATGAACATGTTGCTTGGGAGCGAGGTACTTATGCTATTCGGAAACTCTTGAGGTTAAGAATTCACTATATTAAGAATCTTGATAGTCACTCAGTACAGAGAAAGCTATCAGACTACAGGTCGCAAGGGTTAGATAAAAGACTGTAAGTTGAGACACTTTGTCGTGCTTGTTGTAAACCAGTAGAGGGCCTCGGTCTCTTCGCAAACTGAAGATCCTTGGAAACTTTGTATCTTCAATCCATCACAAGTACACCCCTAGTACCATCTAGTACCAAAGTATAACCTGGTGGGTACTTTTACAGCCTTAGCGTACGACGTTAGTGATCTACAGGGGATTTTCCCGCTGAGCTCTGCCCAGAAAGCTTGTTTTTCCAGGCGGGGTCGCAACCACGCGGATGACGGGAGCGATTCAATTGACTGGACCCGAGCTGCTTTAACCCAGTGATCGCCCCAGTAGCCGACTTGTACCGCAATGGACGTACGTCTTAATGTCGTCATCATATTTTGGGTGGCCGTTAAGGCGGACTGAACTTTCAAATATGTTTATAAACCATTCTTTTCCAATGTTTGGACATTACCCGTGTTCTTGTAGGTTTAAAGCCAAAACATATCACAGAACAGATTATCTAAAGCGACAAAATGCCGCTTGCACGCCACGTTAGTAAACAATCATCGTATGTAAAGTCGAGCAGGAGCTTGGCAGCTGACAAGTAGCAGATTGATCCAGAAGACCTCATCCAGAAGCTCAGCCATATCAATCTTGGCGAGGGCGACCAAGGTCTTCCTGACGATGACCTGTCCGAGACTGAGAAGCAGCTTCGCAAGTTGATGGCTACCTGTCACCTCACTCCGTATGGCACCAAATACGCCAGTACGGCCGAGGTGCCCAAGTACCAAATACCCAAGGAGGGTGCACCGGGAGATTCAGTCTACACTCTCATTCGAGATGAGTTGGATCTTGATGGGAGACCGAATTTGAATCTGGCCAGGTGAGCACATACTTGTAGCTACCGCTTGTCTTATCCCAAGGTGGCCATACTGACGGTTGGTAGCTTCGTTGGGACTTACATGGAGCCCAACGCAACCCAGCTCATGACAGAAAACCGTGAGTCGTAGCAGAAAGCCTTTTTGCTCACCTTTGTCTAACTATTGGTGGCTCAGTATCCAAAAACCTTGCCGATAATGACGAATATCCGGCAATGATGGCAATCCACGAACGCTGTATTAGCATCTTGGCTAATCTATGGGGCGCCAAAAGGGGGGAAAAGGCAGTAGGAACTGCCACAACTGGCTCCTCAGAGGCCATCCACCTTGGCGGTCTGGCAATGAAACGTCGATGGCAAGAAGCGCGTCGAGCGAAAGGCCTCGATACCCTTCGTCCTAACATCATCATGGGCGCCAATGCACAAGTGGCGCTTGAGAAGTTCGCGCGCTACTTCGAAGTTGAGGCGCGGATTCTGCCGGTGTCAGCAAAGAGCAAGTACCGGTTAGACCCTGAGCTCGTCAAACAGAACATCGACGAGAACACCATCGGCGTATTTGTGATCTTGGGAAGTACTTATACCGGCCATTACGAACCTGTTGAGGAAATCTCGAAGATTCTCGACGAGTATGAAGAGCGCACAGGCATTGACATCCCGATTCATGTTGATGCGGCATCAGGAGGCTTCGTCGCTCCCTTTACTTATGCCGGAGCGGGCGGGTCGAAATGGTACGAGCTTAATCGACATATATTTTGCCATCCCCTGCTTCCACCTAAATGCTCACAATTGACAATAGGAACTTCGACCTCCCTCGTGTCAAGTCGATCAACGCATCAGGACATAAATACGGTCTCGTATACGCAGGAGTCGGCTGGATTGTCTGGCGAGACGAAGCGTGTCTACCTAAAGACCTTATCTTCGAACTGCATTATCTAGGCGGAACGGAAAAGTCCTTTACGCTCAACTTCTCGCGTCCTGGCGCCCAGATCATCGTGCAGTACTACAACCTCATTCACCTTGGCTTCAGCGGGTACCGCGAGATCATGGAGAACTGCCTGACCAACGCTCGGCTGCTGTCTAAGACGCTAGAAGCCACGACATGGTACAAATGTGCCTCCGAAATTCACAAGCGCAATCCGCACGCGAAGAAATCCGATAAGAGCCCGGAGGGTACTACATCAGCCGCCTACATCGCGGGACTACCGGTAGTTTCGTTTCACTTGTCGGATAGGTTCAAGAGGGAGTACCCCCACGTGAAGCAGGAATCTGTCTCGTTGCTCATGCGCGCACGTCAGTGGATAATTCCCAACTACGCGCTGCCGCCGAACGAGAACCAGACGGACATCCTGCGCATCGTCATCCGCGAGAGCATGTCTCTCGATCTGCTAGATCGGCTGATTTCGGACTTGGTCTCTGTCACGGAAAGCCTGATGAAGAGCAAAGAGGCCGATCTCTCAGCGCTTCAGCACAAGGATGCCGGCTCCGCAGGATCGCAGGCCGATTCAAAGGACTCCAAACAGAAGAAGCCTGTTCGTGGTAAGGCGGCAAGACGCCTGGAGAAGGGGATACACAGGACTGTTTGCTAGAGTGATCGCTGCTTGCTTGTAGTGAATAGTAGGAGCAGGCTATGCAGATTGTTCATGTACGACGGCGATGATACACTCATGCATGCATGCGTATTTTCCTGCCTAGACATCTCGATCAACGATAGTTGTAGTACTGAAATACAGCTCCGCATTTTTTTCATGGCTATCTGGTAGCTTTCTGACATCTCAACGGGCAAGTTTTCAGACGCGAAACGGAAAGGAAAACCAAAAAAGAACTCAGATGATCTTTTCCATGTCGGGACGGCGTTATCCCCGGATTCTGGTTCGGCAAATCACTGTCATAACGCGGCAGAATAGACTGTCTTGTCCACCCAATATAGCCACATCTCAATTCTGCCTACCCTGCCTAGTTTATCTGCCCTTTATTTAATGTGCAGCGCAGCAAGGGAGAAAGTTGGAGGTGCGACGGACCTCAACTTTTAATGATCACCACATGCTTTCTCATCGTTTGATCTTAGCGGTTGAATTGGTGTCACACCCAAGCTTGAAATAAATGAGCTTTTTTTCATTTCTTTTTTCAGACGTTTTACCGATCGACGGCACAAACATACCATGCATAACATGATGCTTATGTACCTGATTGTCCGCGACAGCGCAACCCAGCTCAACCGTCAGGGGCAAGCCATGATTTCCTCATATCATGGTTGCATCATCAATCTTCAATCTTAGAGTGATCGACCAGCCTCGGATAAAGTGAAAATAAATGTGATTCACACATATATAAGTGACTTTCGTAAGATGTCCTCCACCGCAGGTGGCTGGATGTAGAGTATTTATTTTAGATATATATATAAGAGAGCCAGGTTTACCAGCAGAGAAAGCAAGGCGAATTCTAGCTTCCATGCTCCTCTCAACTTTTACTGGCACACTTTGAAGGCTTCGCGATTCGAACCCTACTAGCTCTCAAGTACGGTTAGTATCTCAAACAAGATTCAGTTGAGATTTCGAAGGACGGTAAGGCAAACTTGATGCCAAGATGAGGGTAGGTCCGCCTTTTCACTTCTTCTCAACCGTTCAGTTATTAGTAGTGCACACCCGGAGGGTGATTTAATGATTGTCTCCTTCCGTCTCTCAGGTGCCTCTCTCACTTCTCACTGACTTAATGCACTCAGACCTCCATCATCACCGTCTTCGCGCTCGTACTCGCGACGGCGCAGGCAGCGATCCTGTCCGCATTCAACTCCAACCACAGCAATGATCACCTCGCTGGCGCCATCAAGTACCACCATCCTCACCCGCCCAACTCTACCACTACCCACCACAGCTCTTACTCTCCTACCACTACTCCCACCACGACCATCTCGACTAGCACTGTAACCACCACGACGCAAACGCAAACGCAAACGACGACGACGACGACGGGACAGCCGACAGAGACGCCCGGGACGAATTACACTATGAAATGTGCAGTGTCCATCAGCGACCTGTGCGGAGACGTGTGTTTCTGCTCCCAGGGATCCATGAACTGTCATGCGGACCCGTCGGCGAGGTGTTATCAGATGTGTCAGTGTGTACCTGCCAGTCAGCGCTAGAATAAGCAGACGATGGGATGATCGCTGGGGCGGCTTGCAGGCCTAATAGAAATATGATAATACTGCGGTAGTACTGATGGGTCGAAGGAGGAGTGCGACTGTAAGGCGCACGTTGAATTTTGGGACCGCGTCGTCATGTTACGTGCGGGTTTGAATCGAAGGCTGGAACTGAAAACAAAAGTTTTGAGAGACCTGGTTTTCAAGGTCAATGAGTTGACGCTTGGAGTTTTGGAGGTTTGATGGATGTGATTCTCTGGGACCGGGGGAATGCCGGCGCACTCATTGCCTGGGCAGGTTGCTTGCTTTACGCAAGTTTGAGAGTCGCCACCGCACCATTGCGTCGAGAACCGTACAGCCAGTCGCTCTGTTATGCTAGAACCCAGAATCGATTCTACCATCATCCAAACCGGCCGCAGAGCGTGTGGTTCCACCATCTGAAGTCATGATTCTCCGTATTTGGTAGACGCGTCCGGTGATTTCAGTCCCAGCATCGTAGCCACATACTCATCCGCCCAGCTCGACCATTCGTGCTCCTATAACCATATTACGTCGTGTCATGCATTTCATTCGCGCCGAGGGACCAGACCAGTAACTGATCACCCCCGAATGACAGACAGACCAACCCCCCAGAATCAAAACACGAGAACCAAGGTTCTCCCACTTCTCCTCAGCTTCCTTGCCTTCTGACGAGACTAAGACGACCCCATTGAAGAGGTGCTTGGCCTCGTGGGCACAGGCGACACGGAGAGGCTGAGCTACCGTCAAACCGATAGCTCGGCCTTTCGGGCGTAACGCATTTCAACTGAATAGGTAAGAATCGCGCACAGGACCCGCCATAAGCAGTCCGCCGCGTCGCTGCAAAAGGAGATTGGGAGCACGGCGCGTGACAGAAAGAACTTACGCGGTCCCCGGAGCGGCCACTGACTGTGACTCATCATGAACTCTCATCCCACGTTGTTATGCACTTATGATAAACCGCCGCAGCAGTCTTGGATTTGCAGAGGTACGGATACTACCAAAGCGACCTGTGCCCGTAATGATTAATTACTCTTCCTCAATATTCCCGATTCCTGTCTCCGCTCCTTGTTCTTATCATCGGACTCATTTCTGAGATATCGACTCTTGAAAATTTATTCCAGCATAAATCTTCTATGAGGTTGTGGGTTCAGAGCACTTGCCAGGAATTGCATAATCATTATTGATTGGTAACTATCCCCTTCTGTTCCACCTCGTCAGCCCACTTGTATAATATGCCATCCGGTTCCAGGCCTGTACGAGGTAGTAAGTTGGCTATCTTTCGCCTCGGTGTAGAAAGGCAAGCTGAACAGGTTGTAGTCGGCGGCCATCCTGTCTCAGGCCACCTGGTTCTTATCTTCCAACGGGCCTATATTTATTAACCCTGATATAACCTGGATAGCCTAGAGTTCGTATGAATGAATGAATAGATTCTACCGCTCTCTCCTCGACGAGTTGTAGAAGTCGTAGGCATATTAATCCACCGATATGAAGTGATTATTATATGGTAAGCTTAATGTAAGATGGAAACCAGTTCGAGGAGGTATGCATGTGAATGAAAGGAGTAAGACTCCCATGATGGAAATGTCGCGGTAATGTGGGTCTACAGGGAGCGGGGGAACGTAGTTCCCCCTGCTCCCCGTATATAAGAAGCATGTCACGCACTATTATGTAGAGTACAACCCCCTCCATAACACATCTGAATCTACTTCACATGATCGCATCTAGAGAGTGCACCTGGTCCACTTCCACTATTCTCCAATAGACAACGCTCTCCGCGAGAGGAAAGATAAGTACAAGGTGCTCAACCTATTTAAACAATATTTCAGTGTCAGAGCTGAGGCTTTTTAGGTGCTCTGCTGCTCGGTCCAGAGCCAACAGACCGACAGACAATGAATTGAGAACGGAATACTAGATATAATGTGCCAGCTCTAGATAATTACTTGAAGAGAAGGCCAAGCCCACAATATGGTCGGCCGTAGCCAACGTACAACCTGGAAAAAATAGTTTAGTGTCGGCTACGGTCCAGTTTGTTCCAGTTTCACATTCTCCAACAGATAAACAGCATGGCCCATCTGTGGGTCTGAGCTACCAATCCGGGATGCCCTAACAAAAGGAGCAAAAATACAAATATTTGGGTAGGTATTAAGGTGGAGGTAAGTTGGTAAGTGTCTGGATGTAGATATATATCCGGGTTACTTAGAAGATACAGATATATAACCCTCATGAGCTTCTTTCACCCGCAGGGCATTCCGGAGCGGGTGCTTCGGAAGTGTTGTAAGATAACAATACCAACCAAATGCGGACGGCGAGTTCGATGACGTTATCGGCCTGTTATAGGTTTTGTCCTTATGTGGCAGCTGCTTTTGACGACCATATATATCAAACTCATACCCTCGTACAGTTTTGTACCAGAGCTTGGCTATCTTCGCGTTGCAATGAGGAAGTATGGAGACGAAGATTTCTTTACTCCCCTATGTAAAAGAGCTAGATGGAGGCAGCAACGTATAAATGAATCAAGAGACAGACAATAGCCTTCTACTGTTTGGAAGATGAGCTTATGTCTAATTTCCATTAACTGGCCTCTACATGGCGAGAAACCACTCAGCTGGTCAACACCCTCGCTGCAGACGGTCAAGCTCACGCCTTATATCAACACTGTCTAATTACCCTTGCATGGGTTACCCTCTGCATAACGCGCAGGTAACCGCCGATCAGGAATCCGCTACCGTCAGTTGCTGGCAAACAGACAAAATCGGAGACCTCTAGAGCCATAACCTCGCTGGCTTGATCGCCGTTGGCGATGTCAAGCTCCAGGCACAGAATACTGCTGTTATACAGACTATTACAATATACAACGGCCCTATTTGCCTTGAAGTTTCCTCTCTATCTAATCATTCCTTACTTCAGTGATCAATCTAAGCATTCACTTCTTTCTTGGAATTGAACGAGAGCTACGCTCTTCCAGCCGTCTCTTCCCATCTCTTCGCGTCTCTACGAGTGTTTCCCTGATATTAAGAACTCCTATATCGTCTCCATAGCCGAATCGTCTTGTTATCATGGACGCAGATCTGCTAGCGCCGTGCCGCCTTCTTATACACTAGTAGTTCTTGCTTGTTATTGGTATTATAGGTGCCTAGTATCAAACGAGCATTTCTGCTTCTATACCTCGTTATCGTCACTTTCCCCCAGCTCATACTCCTTCGCGCCGTACTCTACGCCAGGCAGAGGCTTAGTGCTTTCGTCAATACTATCAGCACGGAAATCTTTCCTAAGCCTAAGTTGTAGCTCTTCCCTTCCAGGCTCGTTCACACATTCTACTACTGCGACTCTCCCCATTGTCTCCAGTGACCGAACTCCTGCACAGGTATTCGAAAGGATGGAGGTTGGTTCGGGATCCGATTGTTGTGACAAAGCAACCAGCTCTGGAATCGTGCTCCAGGCCTCATGTGCGCGGCCTCGGCCAGGCTTTAAACACCATAGGGTATGGGCCACAGCGACTGCAGCATAGCTCAATAGGAGTACAACGCAAAAATGATCGAAGCCGTTGGTGATGGAGATGACGTAGCCCGTATAAATCGCCTGCATCGTCATCTGCGTGTGTGCCCTGCCAGCGAGCGCCTCCGGCAACGGGAATGACTGCAGAGGCTCACCGAGCCTCACATTTGTCCGCGCGTCCGTGACGTTGTGCTTGGCTTTCCAGTTGGTAAGATTTGAGCTTGCTCCTATGTGCATATGTGCACCACACCGCGACAAGCCGTCCGCTACGGTGGCGGCAATAATGACCTCCACGCTCTTCTTCTGGCGGTTCTGGCCGGATAAGGACAAGGTTGAGTTTGGGAAGACCGTCAACTTGATTAGTTGCTCTAACATCGTGCCATTTATATCTGCCGTGCTTCCCGGTGGTTGGATCGAGACCGCACCCCACCCTGGTTGAATGTTGAGCTCACTGGAGGAAATCAGAGGCGAGAGCAGATCGTACCATCCCATTCGAAGGCGAATTCGTTCGAGATTTCCGTCATTCCGTGGTGTCCACGAGAGGGATTCGAAAGAATCAGCCCCCGTTATGTCCAGCTCGGTACGAACGGAGTTGGCGACCTTGTCCCCAGTAAATTCGTGACTAACCAAGTCTGGACGGTTACCATTCGTTTCTATGATTGAACGTCCCTTTGCCCATCTAGTGTCGATTGAACAGGCCATCACGTCCCACCGGGGCAGCTCCGCCGTCGCTTCTGGATCCAGGTGAATCACGAGCAGACCCAGCGAGGCCACCTCTTCCTCTGGCATCTCGACTGGAATGGCAATGATTGGAAAGTCGTGGTTCCTCGGCAGAGAATAATTGCGACGGACCATTTCCTGATTCAGCAATTTCATTGTGTCCATCTCGGTTACCGGCCCTGTCTTTGAGCTGTTTCTGTAAATCTGGAATTCTTCGAACTTCGGGAAGTAAACACTCGGAGGTATGCTGTTAGGGGTTATTGGCGGTTGCAGATTACAGCAAGTACGCACAAGAGGCACTTTAGTCTTTACTTGATACAGTTTGGACTCGGCTAGGTAGATATTCGCTGGTTTGGCCTCCAGAGGAGAATTAGGCGATACCACGCGGAGAAAATCGAGAGAGTCTCGGTAGCGAGTGACTATCGCGTCTTGAAGATTCGCTGTTGGCGCATGTGTGGTGTACGCCCATGTATCTTTACGGTCTTCCCGTGAGGAAGAGTAGTGAATAACTTTTCGAATTTCGGAACCTTGCTGATCGAACTGTGAATGCGGCTCAGGCCCCCACCAAGTCCCGAAAAGTGGTTGGAGAGATTCGAAGCCGTAGGATGGGCACCAGGGTGATGTCAGTCGATTCTGGATAGTGCTGCAGTTATCGGTCTCGAGGTACTCCTTGTCTAAATACGTTGGCCATATTTGGGTATCACTTCCTATTGCTTTGTTCATTATACGTTCTTAAGGCTGGGCTTTAAGTTAACAAACCATTTAACCAGAATATTCCACCTCCAACAGGCCACTGTATTGGTACCTGTTAGTTTGAACTCTTTCGTACCTATGGCTAAGGTTTGTGTACGAGATGGGACCGCCTTTTCAGACAAAACCGGTATGCCACATCCATCGTTTGGGAATCTTACGGGTATCATTCTTGGAATTATCAAGACCGCCGCAGCGGGACCAGCTGTTGAAGCAAGCAACCCCCCGAAGCAAAGGAGTGCCAGGAGACGGTATCGGAGATGAGTTTTTTTGACGCGGCGGTACGAAAGAACTCCTCCCCAGAATTCAAGTGACCAGAAGAAACTATTTGTAGTCAGCTAAAAACTGGACCCCTAAAGAAATAGCCGCAGCCAACACACCTAAGTTGTGTAAAGGCCCGATCGACCCCTACGAGACCCAGTGGGATTCCGATGCCAAACAGCAGGTCCTCACGGATCGCGTAAAGTATCATAGCCCCCACGCTGGACACGATAAACAGCTCCTAGGGAGAAATGAACTCAAAGCATATGAACATATTTTCCGGGGGCCGATGACATACTTGGACCTTGGCGGCGAGCTGGAGCGCTGCGAACTTGAGACTATCGGCATCAACCTCGCCCTGAAGTGACGCACCTACGAAATAGCCTTTTATATTTATGATGGCAAGAAACAACGACACAGCTGCCGGGACTATATGGACGGCCGACCGCCATACCACCGTTGGCCGAGACCTGTAAGCGACTTGCTTTGGTGGTTCGTTGTCTGTAAGAGCAGCAACGACGCCGAGGCCGCTGGCACGAAGCAAGACCCTAACGGCCAGACAGTCATAAAACACATTGCCCGTTTTCTTCGACCGGGAGCGGGTTGTGGCAGGACTCTTAGCCATGACAGGCGAGAATAGTGAAGTGACTCGACAAAGGCACAGAATAATGCATAGTCCAACATTCCGGTTGGAGTCTTCGCGACATACTTTTCTATTATATATTCATCAAGACTGGAGTACCGTCGTATACAATATTGTTTGAAACTTGCGGCCTCCAAACGACGTGCGAATCGCCCTGCAATTGCCAGCGTTACCGCTTGCTGCAGACAGGGACTTAGCGGGATTCCATCTTCATTGGTAAATCCCCTGCATCAAAATCCTTCCAAGAGGCAACACCCCAGAGGCCGGCAACAGCCCGCAGAGCCTGCATGTAACGTATGCCTTTGTTACTAGACTAGGCGCAACACATGTGCAATCCCAAGCCTCATCTTAAGGCAATCGCTATGCTCCATCTCTCCAATGTTCAGAGAAGAGTCCGCCTACCAGTATTACTACCCAATAGGACCCACCACTACCATGCGGGAATGTGGATAACCTGATAATAGCCCCCCATATATATACTTATATATATATACCACCCCCCTTGTCTTTATTGACAATGTGACTCTGTCCCTAACAAGTGGTGCCCACTGTCTAGGTCTGCCAGTTGCAATATGCCATTTAAATGCCTATGCCACTGCCAATGCAGCCATTGATCAAGCCGGCTTCTCCAATGTTATTGCTATTGCCTAGCATTGCATTGCCAGAGCCGTGCCATAGCCATGCATTGCATAACCTTGCCTTTGCACTGCCGTACGACCAAGGGTTACGAGCCCGCCGTTAACGACATCGTTACGCCCTGACTCTTTAACGGGCCTACTGTTATTGACGCCGCCTAACAATTGCACGAACCTTGCTTTATAACCACAACGCAAGTTTGACCAGTCGCGAATTAGCAGTGAAAACATTGAGCCTTTCTTGGCAAGGTATAGGTCTGTGGCGAGTGTGGCCGTGCTATCATCTCTGTCACCCCTGCCAACCCCAACCCCCCCTCTCCAGCCAAATAACTCATGAGGGCGGTTCGAACTGGGCCCGAAGGGCCCTGAGAGAAGCGTCCTTATGAGTGGTGTAGGTAGGCGAGTAGGTAGGCGAGTAGGTGAAGGGGTTTTGGCCCCCACGTGCCCTTCTAAGGGATCACCCCTCCAGCCACCCACTACAGCCACCTTGGTGATCTCTCTATGCATTTCTAACGATCCTATTCTTACCTAGAGTGCCTAACTCCAACGAAATGACCGAAGGATGCCTATTCGGTTACATGGGTGGCCAAGATATAATCCTATAGACAGGCCTATTATATCATACCTTGAAATCCTCTGAGGATGACGCACATATAGTTAGCATGATGAGGTTGGGAGTGGGCTTTTATACTCTGACATGTAGCCATCGAAGCTTAACAATGAAATCTACATCCCTTTCTGCGTTTCATCCTTAGATTTGCGAGTCAACTACATTCTTGAGAGAGTCCATCGCAGCAAACTAAGCTACGTCCATGCGGAGACTCTGAAAGAATTATAAACTTCGTTTGCAAGCGGTCAATTTTCGAGTGGGGAGCACGATGGGCAATTCCGGCAAAGCGATTGAGGCGCTCAACGACGGTCCTGCACCACCTCCATATAGCGAGACGGACACAAATGCCTATAACTCAAACCTTTATCCCGTGTCTGGGAGTTCCCAGCAATATAACACACACGAGTCGCTACCTGGGGTTGGGCAATTATCTGGCGCACATTCAAAGTTTCCGCCGGCACTAAACGGTTACATCCAAAAGGTGTTTACAACGACCCTGCATCTCGGCCCAACGAAGGATTCGCCGCTGTATGCGGTGCGGATGCATACAGGTTTCACGAGGAACCCCGAGCTCGTAATGCATGATGGGCCCAGCGACAGTCACCCCATCCTAGCCACAGCTAATCGGGTGTCGATGTGGAAGCCCAGCCGCTCGGCCCTTACCATACCCGCCCGAGACGGCGTGGCCCACGATGAAGCAAGCCAACGCATCGAGATGATCATGCACACGAGTCTGAAAAGCATGACTTACACATTCGAGGCTGATGTGGGCGTCGGCAAAGAGACGCAAAGAGAGCGGTTTGAATGGCGGTCAAGCCATGGTGCCGAGATCAGGGAACTCGACGGCTACAGATGGGGATGGAAGCTTGTACGCGTATCTGAGAGACTCCCAGGCGGCGGTGGGAGTCGAGCAACGCGTGCAGTAGGATCGGCCAGCGATGGCAGCGAGGTGGTCGCGGTGTGGGCGCATAACGGCTTGTCCATGACCAAGGCTCTAAAGTTCCAGTTCAGGGGAAGCGCCCTGACAGGGATTCTGGGTGATTGCTGGGCGACGTTGGCTCTCATATCCGCAGTTAGGATTTGGTGGTTAGAGATACAATCCGCTGCCAATGCAGCTTCTTAGCTGCAAGCTATAACGCGTGTGGAAAGCTACTCTGTACTGAGGCAGTAGGGACAAGGGTATTATGTGTTCTTTTATATTGCGGTTTCTTACTAAAGCAGTATTCTATGGTGAGAGTGAGACTATTCACCAGGGGCCATGTATTTATTCCGGATTTGTCGCACGTAGCGTCTACGTTGCTTTTTGAGCTTGCTTCGCATGCCACCCGAATACACGTTTTCTTCCACTATTGATGCGTTCGCCCAAGCGAGCCTCATTACGCGACTGATACGTTCATATATGCGCGGCCTCGAGCCACGTACTCTATGGTGTATTCGTCTCGGTACTACGCAGGCAGAGAGTCAAGCACGAGGTGAGCCTCAAGTATTCACGGCCCGGCGAGCGCATAGTAGGCAATGCGTAGCTCGTCTCTGAGTTTTCAGAGACCAGGTAGGCAAATACCTCATCACTATATACGTGCCAGCAACGTCGACTTGTCACCAGCTAAAGCGTCTAGGGCATCTACTACTCACGCAACTAGATCGCCTCTATGTCCGCAGCAGGAAACAGAGAAAAGAAAGAAAAAGGTACGCCACAAAATAGTTTGGCTTTTGTCCGTGTCAGGGCGGTTACCGGCTCATCCGGTTTGACGAGTCCATCATCGAAGTTATGTATCATGGACATGCCCATTCCTTCATAAATTTTCGGTTGAACAATGTTTTGTAGAACAGATTTTAAGACAGACTACCCGTCTCTCGGGAATCCGGCGTCTGGTAACACGGTTGGTAAACAATATTACGATAAAAAGATATAAAACGCAGACCCTTATTAGCATCTCGCCAGGCCCTCAGGGAAGGTTGTTTGTAGAGAGAGATATAAATCTATTCCATTTTTTATTCTCTGGTTCTCTGCACTAGGATCTTAGTAGCAATATATCAGTATCTTCTTTTAAACCAAACGGCTAGCAACATACTTAAACCTTTTACCCAAACCACAAATTTAAAACAACATAGTTATGTCACGAACTGATTGACAGGATTAAACCGCCCAACGTCGTAGACAAGGGAACTACCTTGAGACAGCACCAGACTTGAATTGTTGTGCCCTATCCTGCCAGGCAAGAAATCAACTTGCAACAGTTAGTTTATGACCTGGTCAGTATTGCGCTGCACAGGCAGCCGTCAGAGTTGCAACTCTATGCCTGCACTTAAAAAGGCTGACTTAGATATTAGCTAACATAGAGAGTAACCTAGACAGTTGCCAACCCTATGAATATTGTTTGTGATATGCAGTGAAGAACTACAGCAGTATTAGTGCAATAAATGCACATTATGACAGGTAAATATCAGGTGAATAAACAAGTTTCGATTAATGTAATAAACCTTCAAATAAGTCAGTCATACAAACGTTGTATTGACAAGATAAGCAGCACACACCTCGTAGGTATCCTTTAGGCCGATGCATTAGTCGCAGTGGGTAGAAGCGCCAGTCTCGGAGCTACAGTCAACAGTGAAGGCTGCTCTAGGCTGCACAGCAATACTTCCGGCCTTATAACTCTTAATACACGTCCGGAGACAATGTGTGCAGAACTCCGGTCGAATGAAGGCAGAGGCCCGCCCAAATGCCGGTCCATCGCGCCCAATTGCGGACCATTTAGCGTTCGCGATTCCCATCCGTTATATCTGTATATAGACGTGACCAACAAATATCTAACAAGCCATTCTCCAGGACGAAGGCTCTTGCTGCTTCTATTGTATAATAGCGACAGTTCCATGATTGACGCTAGGTGGGTGAGGAATCCCACCAGTATGCCGTTTGCTCTCGTCTGTCATATATCGCCAGCATCCAATGGTCGGGGTGATCGTTATGGGTGGGTATGACGAGGAAGTGGGCGCAACGGTTAAGAATCTTAATTGCTTTCGGCCAGAGGTTGGCCGTTGGCACGCCATGGCAGAGGTTTGCTATTAGCAAGCTATGGCAAAAAGGGGTTGCAAAAGCGAGGGTGCAAGGTGTGCAAAGGTTAGCTGTTGGCAAGTCATGGCAGAGGGTGTTGGCAGGCAGGATCCAATAATGACAATGCGATATCTGCATCATCCGACCAGTTAACAGTTATAGCTTGTTACATTGCGTTCATCCACCAATCTCTGAACTTGTAATTCAGCTGTACATTTGGCGGTTTATCGTTCGGTCGGCCAAGTCGGATAAGATACAGCTTAGCGTTTTTGTAATCGATATATGGTTTGAGTACAACCACATCCAATACTTGCGACCAAAATGGCTGAGGGTAATTGCAAACACGTACTGCGCAGAAACAGAGGCAGTGGTTGGCGAGGTATACTAGGTACCGTTTATACAAGTCTTAAAAGGTATTGTACCTGGTAAGAGTCCAAGCACTTAGAGTAGGCATAACAAAAAGTAGTCTTGGTAATTATGTGTTGGCAGGCAGTAATAAAAGTATGGGAAAGGGGAGGTGTTGTAAGTTGGAAATGAATGTCGAAGAAGTAAGGAAAGCGATCTATCTGAAATAGGAAAAGCCCTTGCATGCAATGTGGACGTTACATCCTCGCCTCTGAACGGTCCCTTGCAGACGACATCCACGCTGTCGAGTACTCGCGACGATCTCATTTCCGCTGAGCCCGTCCCTAGTGGGTAATACACCTTAAGCTAGTCGTAGTTGTTCTTGTTCATGTCCAAGACATCCACGAGGCAGGCATATGTGAGCGATCTGTGTAGTTGCGTTTGTATTTCGGGGCGAGGCGTGTATCGGTCGTTTATATCGCCTGTGATGATGATCGTTCTTGCGATGACCTCTGGCCAAGACCCCGTGAGGTTACAGTAGATCGGGGAGTTAATGAGCTTTTCTTCCCAAGACTTAGCCTTTTGCTATTCTCTGAATCTCCTGCACACTCATCTCATTAACCTCACTCGTCTCGGTCAGACTTATACAGCTAGTCTCATGCTCTCCTAATCAGTTTCACCTCCACAACCCTAACAGCGAGGGTGGTTTTCTTATATCTTCAAATCTCTGTACCTTCCAATCGCAGATGAGAACAAAACAAGCACATAAGCACAGAAGCATCATAGACCAGTGTTGAGTATAAGTATATGTAAATTGTGATCAGACAGCGATATGATATGCATGCAACTCTAGCCCTTATCCTATCCTATCCCATTCTCCCTTCCATGCTTCCTGCCTTCTATCCGGTTTTCTTCATATTACATATTTGGTATGGTAATGGTATGGTATCATAAGCATGTATGTAGGGGTATCGAAAGAATAAATGAACCAAAGAAAACTAACCACTTTCCTCCGTGGCTAAATGAGCGAGCGTCGATGCGCGACGGGACAATAAAGATAAGGTCCTGGTGTTATTCAACACGAGTCATGGCAAGACAGGTAACCCGCTTATTTCTTGCCATTGATATGCCAATCGAAGACCTTGCCAAAGACCTCCTTGCCCTTGCCCTCAATAGTGTCTCCGTGGCAGGGGATCAGCGTGTTCCAATCCCAGCCGTAGATGCGCTTGGCGCTCTCGTTGAAGCCGGCGCGGTTCTTGCCGCCGTTGCTAATGGCGTACCAGAGGAGGCGCTTGTGGCCCTTGGCGGGGCCGGCGGTGCTGTTGAGCGAGTAGAAAATCTTCTTCAGCAGACCGCCACCCTTCTTCTCAGACTCGGGGACCTTGGAGTACTGCTCCGTGGGGGGGAGGTTGAACATCAAGTCGGCCTCGATCAAGACCTTCTCGGGCTTATAGAAGAGCACGATCTCCTTGTTCGGGTGCGCGTCGACCATCTCTACCTCAAAATCGGCGGCGAACTCATCACTGATGGCGGCCGAGTGTGCGTTCTTCTCGTCGTACAGGAAGTCGAACTCCTCATGGCCAATCATGGGATCGTTGGTGATCGCCTTCCGTCTTTCGGGCAGACCCTTGGGTCCGACGAGCTTGGCGGCGGGATACTCCTTCTTCCATTGCGATAGGAAGATGTGGTGCTCTAGATCGCCGGCGATCAGGTAGCCGACGTTGCCACCGAGCTCGGTGATCTTGGCTTTGACTTCGTCGGTCAGTGCCACGGGGGAGAAGACGGCGAGGGAGCCCGTTGTAAGCTTGACTGTTGCGAATGCGTTAGTGGGCGAAATAAAGACGGGAATAAGCACTGAACAAGGGAGGGAGGGAGGAATAGAAACAGAGAGGTTTGCTTACTGATTGTAGCACGGCCACCAATCGGGATCTTCTCGAATCGCAGGAACGGTACAGAGACTGTGACGACGTTGGGGGTGACATGCCGGATCACCTGGACTGCCGAGGGGTTCTTGGGTATGAGCTTGTCAGACATGGTGACGGTACGTCTGTGGATGTGAGGAAAGGTAGGAGAAGTAAAGTGGTCGAGTTTCAGTAGCTTGGACGAAAATGTCAAGTTATTTCGAGTTTGGACTGTTGCTGCTTTGCACAAGGGAGGTAGATGGTGGAATAGTCGAGGGGCGGCGAAGCGGTAGTTTATGAATGATTTCGAGGCGATGGGCAATTGCAAATGGCTTGGTCTATTAAAAGTAAGCACCAATGATGAAATACTATTTCTCGGCAGATTAGACATTGTTCAGTGAGTCCGACCCCGGCCCTCCCGGTTCTTGTTGATATTGTCTTTAATATTTTTATTTTATTTTATTTCTCCCTTATTCTCTTTCTTCTTCTTCCTTATCGGCTTCCGTTTCTGGGGTTCATCTCAGCGTGTGAGCTATCACTAGCTGTAAGCGGGTTTGCTGACAACAGCTTGTTGGCCTGCAAAGGAATTTGTCAAAATTTGGAATGTTTGGCCGGTAAGGGCGAGCCAAGGCTTGCTCGTAGCTTGTGAAAGATACAACTGTACACGTAACGGCTGCCGGTATAGGTTACAGGGCTGGGGAAATTACACGGTAACAATGTCCTGCTGTCCCCATCCGAAACATACCTCAATTAGTAAGCGCGTGTAGATGTAGGCAGAGTATGTGATGATGCGGATGTGCTGTGTTCGTGTTGTTTTGGAGGTGGTTACTACATAGTAGTATTGCAGTAAGCTAAGGTTAGAAGAAAGGCGGGTTTTGGTTACATAGAGGATGGATGATGCATTTGAACCGCACTAAAGCAACCAAACCGTTTCATGACATCATGCAAGATTACAGAGCTCTGATCAGAAGTGATTGGTCAGAAGGGGGTCTCGATGCCTAAAGAGGCAATTTCTGCCACTAAATCACAGCACTAGTAAGAAGCTGGCCGAATTCAGCGATCATGAGTAAGAGAGGCTCTCATCATTTCATCTCATTATGGCAGCACGAGTTCTGGCACGAGCTAAGACAAGAGAAATTGATGTGGATAAAGATCACGCTTTTTTCGCCTATAATAATCGATCGCTTCTCCGGGATAACAATACAGGAGCAACATCAACATATTATTCGAGCCAAGTAACAAAGTTACAGGACATAATGGAAACGCTGCCCTTAAATTGCCTGCCGTGTGGCTCCCATCCAACTTGCATAGCGCCTAGCCGGTATTTGGAATTCGGCGGCCCCGTTTTCGGCATCCCGCCCTCGTCTGGTCCCCAAATTTTGGTTTTTGTCATTCATCCACCCATCCATCCATTCTCCGTTCCTCCGCCTTGCTTTGTTCATTCATTATCAGCCCGTACTTTCGCCCTGGCGCCATCAATTCGCGACGCGACTAATTTCATATATATATCAAATAGTGAGAAGTGTGATCATACAAATGCAGTCTTCTAGAACTCTCCCATGAGCGGAGACGATATTTCAGCACCAACGGATTAAGCGCATGTATGTCACGTATTTTGTAATAGCTTCACGTTTATTATATCCGAAGACCTACATGTATGTACATGCATAGATGCGCCCACTCCTAGGAATAGGAGTCAGCCTTCGTAGAACATGTAGATAGCGTCAAGATTAGTGTAGTGTATGCCTATTTATGGCTTCATCTTAAATAATTTATTACTGCCCAACCATTGCCATCCATACCTAGGTACTTATGCCGAACAAATCCAATCGTTAATATAGCCCCATATCCCCAAGCAGAGACTAATAGCCGCAATAAATCCATGATAGCTACCTAACCAACGATCAAGCTTCAAATCTTACTTCCATCCAACCTAAGGGAGTAAAACAAAACAAAAATTCAGGTAAAGAACCACCGCCCACTCAGCCCAATCAAAACCGTGTGCCAGAAATAATCAAACTTGGGCGGTCCCAAGCAGATTGTCGGCCGCTCGTCCACTTCCATCCACAGTGCCCGCGTATACGCATTCGCGTCCTTCCACTGCGCATACTGCCTGCCCTCCGCGATAATGACCGCGAGCATCATACTGAAAACCGTGAGGAATGTGCCCCAGACAATTGCCCTCGACGAGAGGTTTACGAAGTGCGTAGACGTGCGGGAGGCGTAGCGACGAAGGGCCGGTAAGAAGCCGGGTTGCAATGGCGCAGCCCCAGCTCCAGCAGCAGCAGCTTCCGCCTTCGCCTTCTCAGCCGCAGCGATCCGCTTCTCCCTCATGCGATTATTGGCGGCGGTCGAGGCCTCGAGGATATCCTGCAACAAATCCCTCTGCCACGTGAGCTGCCCAACCAGATCTTTGTACTTGCGGATCTCCTCTCTCGCGATGGTGATGGCGCGCTCCACGGCCGCGGCCCCCAGCGCGTCGCCGTGGTTCTCCCGGTCTTTCGATATGCGGTCGATGTCCGCTTGCATCTGCCGCAGAGACACGTCGAACACGGCAATCTGCCTGTCGAGCTCCGCTTGCGTGTCTGCAGCCTGCTTCGCGTTGTTGTCGATGGTCACACGTAGAGCAGCGTTGTCTGCCTCTAGGCGCTCCCGCTCGGCTTCGGAGTCTGCGAGCGCTTGTTGCGCGGCGTCGAGGTCGGCTTGGCTAACTGTGCTGGCCAGGGTCGTTGCATCACCAGGAGCAGTAGGGGTAGTAGGGGTAGTAGCATTGCTACCGGCATTATTGTTATTGTTGTTGGCAGCATTGTTTTGTAGAGCAGCCACTTGAGCTTCCAAGCGCCTGCGCTCCGCCTCCGAATTCTGGAGATCAGCCCGCGCTGCCTTGAGCTGGCTGTTCAAGCGCTTTTCCTCTGTGCTGTCACTCATCATGGCCCGGGCGTATTGCGATGCTAGATCTCTCAGCTGGTTTGTCAGCTGGTCTTCCGACTGCTTCAATCCGTCACGCTCGTTTTTGAGGGCTGTGATTTCTTTGTTCAAACTAGCTATTTCGGCGTCTTTGTCCTTTGAGTCACTGCCCCCACTCCCACTTCCGGTACCAGCAGTACTACTAGTAGTGGTAGTAACAGAGGGGGCAGATACCTGGACGGATCTCGACTGGGTAGCTAATTGCAATGTCTTGCTGTCAATCTCTTCATTCAGCTTATCTACCTCTCCCTGCAGGTTCCTGACCTCGTCTTCTAGTTTCTTGCGCTGCTTCTTGAGGTCCTGGTCCGAGAGCTTCGTCTGTAGCTCTCTTTCCACCTTCTCCAGAGCCGTGATCCGGCTCTTGTCTACGACTGCGCGCTTCTCGAGTTGCTGGATCTTGTCTTGTAAGTCTTTGATCCGGAGCGCGTCTTTCTTCTTCGCGTCATCCCCTTTACTAGCGCGCTTCGTGACGTCGTCTTGGAGCTGCTTCAGCGCTGTCTCGGCACTCGTTTTGCCGCTCTGTAGTGATGCGACTTGCCCCTCGAGTGTGCGGACCTCCGTCTCTAGGTCGGCGATCTTGTCCGCGTCCTTTTTCGCCAACTCTGAGGACAGCGTGGCCTGTTTCGCTGCGTCGTCCTGTACTTGCTTGAGCGTGGCCTCGCGATTCGCTTTGTCGGTCTCGAGTTGCTTTTTCTGCGCCTCTAAAGTAGCAATTTGGGTCTCTAGATCAGAGATCTTGGCGGCGTCCTTTTTGGCTGCATCGTCCCGTACTTGCTTCAGCGTTGTTTCACTATTTGCCTTGTCGCTCGCTAGTTGATTCGTCTGCGCCTCTAGAGTAGTAACCTGGGCCTCGAGATCTTTGATTCTGGCCGCATCCATCTTTCTAGCAGCATCGTGATCAGCTGACTTTTTGGCTGCGTCGTTCCGTAACGTCTTCAGTTCGCTTTCGCTAGTGGCTTTGTCACTTTCAAGTTGCTTGATCTTGGCCTCTAGGGTGTGAATCTGGTCTCCCAGATCTTTGATCTTAGCAGCGTCTTTCTTCCGAGCGGCATCTTCCTTGGCCGTGTTCTTTGCTACGTCGTCGCGCAGCTGCTGGAGTGCTTTTTCAGCGGTGGCCTTATCACTTTCTAATTGTTTCTTTTGTGCCTCTATAGCAGCAACTTGCACTTCGAGATCTTTAATCCGGGCAGCATCTACCTGCCTAGAAGCGTCATCTTGGGAACTTGCTTTAGCAACGTCACCCCGTAGCTGCTTAAGTGACTTCTCGCTAGTTGACTTGTCGGCCTCTAGCTGCTTTTTCTGAGCTTCTAGCGTGCGGATTTGATCCTCTAGGTCCTTGATCTTGGCATCATCCCTCTTCCCAGCGGCTTCGTCATCCTTGTCCTTTTTAGCCGCATCGTCCCGTAGTCTCTTGACTGTGTCCTCGCACGCCGTCTTATCCTTAGCCATCTCATTGACCTTGCTCTGGAGCGCGCTGATCTGATCCTGCAGTCCCTTCACTTCCGCGGCGTGGTCGCTTTCTGCCTTAGCGTTCTCGCTGGCAATCTTTTTCTGGTCGGCCTGAAGACTATCGATCTCCTTGGTTTTATCGGTTATTGTCTGGATATGACTTGCAATCTTAGCGTCGCGGTCTGCCTCAATCCTCTTTAGTTCGTCTTCTTTATCTTCAAGAGCCTTTGCGTGAGCCGCAACCTTGGCGTCTCGATCCGCTTCAACGCTCTTGAGCTCCTTTGCCTTATCCGCCAACGACTTTACGTGAGCTGCAAGCTGGGCTGCGTTGTCTATAATCTGGGTCTTGTAGCTTGCGATCTCTGCCTCGCTGTCCGAAATCCGTGCCTTATAGCGCGAAATCTCGTCGTTGTGAACAGGAAGAGCTATATATTCTTTATCGATCTTTGCCTGCAGTTGTCTGTAGTTGTCCTTCTCGGCCTGTAGCTCTTTTGCTTTGTCGTCCAGCGACTTTAGCTGGTCCTTGATCGTGGCCTCGTGTTTCCCAACTGTGGCCTGCAGTTGTTTGGACGTGCCTCTCTCTGCTTCAAGCTCTTTAGTCTTATCGTCTAACGATTTCAAGTGCCCCTTAATTTGCGCCTCTTGGTCGGTAACCTTCGCCTGTAGCTGCTTGGAGTTGTCCTTTTCTGCTTGGAGCTCTTTGGTTTTATCATCTAACGACTTCAAGTGACCCTTGATCACTGCTTTGTGATTTGCAACCTCTGACTCGTAATTTGCTATTTTGGCGTCGTGGTCTGCTTTGGGTACATAATCCGTGGCGATGGTAGCCTGTAGTTGCTGGTATTTAAGATCATATTCTGGGTTTTTCACGACTACTGATGCCAACTCCGAATGCTCTTCTCCCGACAAGTCGTCTGATGTATCATCACCAAATTCTGCCAACTCATCACCGAGCGATTGACCGGGTGGGGTTGGGCGTGCCGGCGAAACCAGTGGAGAGACTTGTCTCAGACCGTTGATAACATGGTCTTTATTCCTGACCTCAACTTGGAGGTCGTCTATCTTCTTTTTCTGGTCTTCTACAGTCTGCTTCACCTGATTTAGTTCTGGTTGTACCCCTGCGAGTTCCTTCTCAAGTTCTTTGTTTCTTTGAATCAAAGATTGTAGACTGGCTCTCGCGCTGTCACGTTGTTGCTGTGCGTCCTCCCGATCCTGAACCAAAACATTCTCTTCTTTTTCTATGTTAGAAATATAAGTATCTTTTTCTTCTATTTCTCTCTTCAGGGCGGCAATGTCAGTCATAAGCTGGTGAGTCTTTTCTTGCTCATCCTCAAGCAGTTTCTCGGTACTCTCCTTGTCTTCTTTCATTTGTCTCTGGGTTTTCTCGGCTTCGCGCTTCGCTTCTTGAGCTTGCCGTCTCTGCGCTCTCAAAACTTCCTTTTCCTTCTCAAAACTGTCTCGATCAATGTCTGCTTGCCGGCTGACGTCGTCCCTATCCTTTCGTGCATTTCGAATCGCTCGTTGGATTTCCTCGTCTTTCCTTGCCTTCTCTTCCTCTGCTTGAGCAAGTAAATCAGTGATCCGCTTGTCCGACCTTGCCACATCGCTTTTCTTCTTTTCCAGTTTGGCTGTCAGGTCACGATGCGTCCTGTTATACGGTTCGAGCTTTTCTTTCAGAACCTGTTGGATATGGACAAAAGCATTTTCGCCAGAGCCCGAATTGACTCTCCTCATGACCTCTTGTCCGAGGTCACTAGCCAGCCTTTCAGGGTCTAACAGGTTATTGCTTTTCTCTTCCGACGCCATCTTCTCTGCGTCTGAGAGAAGGTTACGTGGTCAAATCGTGATGTGTGGTGTGTTTGCCTCACGGACCCCTGCATGTGCGCTGTAAAGGGGAAGTTTTGATCGTTAAGGACTCACAAAGGGTCTTTGAACGCTGGTTCTGCGTTCAGAGTGGCTACGTTAAGTGTGCTTTGTTCATCACACTATATGGCCTCATAGCGCCCAGCTCAAAGGCCATAAGATAGGATCGAAGATTCTTTCAGTGGCCTCTTATCCCTGCCTCCCGTGAATGAGGTTGCGCATCATGACTCCTGAAGCCAGGTAGGAGGTGGGAGCTGAAGAGCTACAACGGCCTGCTACGAGATGATTTGAGAATTGATCAATGCAACTATTTATTTTCCGTAATAGGTTCTACGAGACTAGCCGTGTGGTAGTTCTGGCAGCTGAACGGAACTGGTCACAGTGGGCTAAGATAGCGGGCGAAGATAGCGGGCGAAGAAAGACTCCCAAAAAGATTGGTATTGCTGAATGCCCCATGGACAGTATCTACAAGACTGGAGACATAGTGAGGATATAGGAAGAAGTTGGAGTTCAATACTTACCTAGTACTTACATCCACTTATACTTATACTTAATCCATCTGCTGGAAGGGCTGAACGTCTGGCGGATCGAGAGCTTTGTAAACCATCATTTTCGGACTTGAACAAGTCAGGCCGTCCTCTAAGCTTATGCTGCCCATAGCTTACCAGACGTAGCTGACAAGCCGAAGGACATAGCTTGAAAATGTACTGATGATGCCGCAATGGACACGAATATACTCATGGAACACTTAGCTTGCCTCCCCAATATTCAGGGATTCAATGCCTGCTTGAATCACGACTTCAGTAGAGATTCATTAACAACAAGAGTACGTATACTTCTTGTTATTTGTTATTTGCTATCATCAGTCGTTTTAAGCTAGTCTGCTAGTAGCAGTAAGCTCTTAGCTCTGTGTAGAGGCTCTCTATGTGTTACTATTATACAGCACTTGCAGTAGTCTAAGCGACCGCTCTTCTTTCTATGCACGAATAACGCCTTTAGGGCGGTTGTATTGTACAGGAGGATAGGGTATTGGTTTGTCTCAGGTTAGTTTGGCCGATCTTACTTTAGCTGTACCAACCGCGTGCTCCAGGGCCCTGCGTACTCTCTTCTTTGCGGTGCTCGATTATTGGCTCTGTGATACTGAAAGCATCTATGATCTCCCGCCACATTTCCATGTCGATAGAGAACACAGCTTGATGTCTTTGCGCACCTGGTTTCTGGCCGCCAGGGTCTTGCGCAGCTGCGGGTTCTAGTGCGTGTTAGAAATTGACACAGTTGCGTGAAGAGGTGGTGGAACCGAACTTACGTAGTGACGGAAGTCCATTTTCGTCGAACTCGATCTGTACAGCTCCGTCTCGTATAAGAAAGCTAACGTAGAACATGTTTTCCACAGTCTGTCCAAATGATTTCGGGTTGACGACAAACTTCAGCAGGTCAATGCCACCAGTATCCCTGAGACCGTATTTGCTCATCAACTTATGGGCCTCGGTCTCTCCGTACTTATCGAAGGCAACCTCCACCTGTGTTTGAGCCTCGTCCTGGAACTCCTGCAGTCTCCGAAGTATCTTTGCACATATAGCAGTCAGGTCATTCTTCTCAGACCGCTGTACGTCTTCGGCATTTAACACTTCTGGCCTCGTCTCTCGGAGGTTGTCAGCTCTGAAGGGGACGCTTCGCTTCACCACTTTCCGAACCTTCTTCTCCACCGAAAGCGGGCCAAGAAGGAATCCCGGCACGGCTGGCCGACGAATGTTGGGGAGGCAAGCGAAGCGACCCAGATGTTCCCAGTTCATCATATCGCCGTCATCCCCAATCTCATCTTCGTCTGAATCGTCCGCATTCCCCCGGCCCGGCTGCCTCCGTTGTTGTTGGGTCATGGTGAGTCCAGGACCGTCATCTTCAGCTATTCCTGCACCAAGCCTCATATAGTTAATGCACTTAGAGACGAACTCGTCCACATCTATGCCCTGAGCTACATTCCCGTTGGCCAGACGTGAAGCTCTTCGAGAGGATGCCTGTACTGAAGCGAGCAGGAACTTGGAGTCCATGATGGCCTCACCGGTTTGTTTCACGCGATGTGACAGCTGGTTAGCTTTCGCTATCGCGTCATGAAGAAACATGGAGTTCGGGTTGGAGATCTCCTCCGGGTTCTCATGCAGGCTACGTATGAGTTCGCGATAGCCTCGCTGTACCTGACGTCTTTCTTCAAGCGGCTGGTTGGGATCATATTGGTCTGAGTCCTCGTCATTCACTATAATTTCGGGCTCCTGAGTGCGACGCCTAGAATTTGAAGGGCCGGCGCCGTTCGTTAATGTCCTTTTCCTCTTGGATGAGCTGTCGTACTGCCTGTCTCTGTCTCGCATCACCAAAGTGCTTTGTTGAGATGCCTTGGTGGGTGAAGAGGTGGGGCTTTCTGCCTCGGAAGCGGACCGTGACGACATGACGGGGGTGTGCGGTGTGATGTAGATTTGTGATGTTCTTTCCCCTTCTGTTTTTGAGACTGATCTCTCTGATGAGAAGAGGCTGAATATTAGGATGTCGATGAGGAAGTGTCAAATCCCATTTACGTTAGCCCCCGTCTAAATGAATAACTGGATTTGTTTAGGGTTGCCGAGTAAAGTCGACGGGCAAAAGATTACCAGAATGGGTCGGCTGAGATTGCCCATAGTAGACGCGTTTCAGCGCTGCTTAAACGCGACGACCCAGGACCTTGGTTGGCGTTAATTAGTGTTTGCCTTAACCCTGCCGTTGTGGCTCATGCTGTAGCAGAAACCTTCCATAGGTACGTTGTGGCACAGCAACAAGGAACTTGGCCTAAATAGGTGTGGAGTGTTGATCCCAATTGCCCCACCAAAGCTCCCCAGGTGACGCCTTCCCCTGCTGGCCAGAGACCAGCAAACGTATTGATAGCAGCGCTGCTGTTCTACTTCATGCGCAATATCTCGCTTGTAACCAACAGGTTTTGCATCGAGTCTTGACGTCTGTTTAATACTAGACTTAACATGCCCTGATTATAAAATTATATCATACAGTAGATGGCTCCGAGAAGCCGAGGATGGAGCCTTTCTCGTTCGCAACTTCCGAGTCGCTCGATTACCCAGTCAGCGTTCGCATGTAAGCTACTTCTGCTCGCTCTTGAGTCCATGTTCGGCCTATCACTGACTGGCCATATCTCCTTAGAATAAATTTAGAGGGTGACGAAGCTCCATACTTGTATTCCACTCTTCTAAAGCGCCCAGAGCTGCGACACATCGGCTCTAACACAAGGTGTGTTTGTTTCCTCTCCGTCAAACCAAGACCCTTGGGTGGTGATACTGATGCCGAGTGCCGTTAATGTTAGTCCATACTCCGACCTTTATGTCACAGTTCAGATTTGGGCTGGGTCGAAGCCCCTGACCGTGCCAGTCCAAACTTCCTATAAGCCTTTTCGAAACGAGAGAAGGTAAGAGACGTTGCCAGCACGTAGTTGCCAAACTGAAGCAAGTCCGCTGACCTGGGTAGATGGAACGAATGGCTTACTATACCGATACCCTACAAATCCCTTCCGAAGAATTCCTACCTTGCGATCACGATATGGGACTTGTCACCAACTGGCGGCGAGCAGGCTCAGGGGCACGCTATCCCTTTCGGAGGCACCACTCTACCGCTTTTCGACCAGGATAACCAGCTGCAGAAGGGACGCCAGAAGTGCTTTGTCCATCGACACAAGGGGGCAGACGGGAACGATAATACGTCTACCCCTTCAAGTGTGACGAAGCCCAGGGATGCTTCGACTAGGAACAGAACATCGACCATCGCTGGTGCCATTGATAAGGAGGCCGAGGAGCTCGAACGAATGGAGAAGCTGTTTAAGAAACATGAAATGAACGAGATTCCTCGGGTTGAATGGCTTGACCAACTAGTGTTCCGTGAAGCGGAGAGGCGTAATCTGAAAGTAGCTAGAAGCTCGATCAAATCGGTCCAGCGACAGTCCACCGCCTCCGAAGAACCGGAAAATGAAGAACACAAGAATGGGGAGAACGGGACGGAGGATGCGCTGCCGCCAAGGCCAGGCCCATCTAAGTTCACTCTCAACATTGAGCTGCCTCGGTTTGACTTTCCTGTAGTATTTGCAGACCACGAATACCCGCCTCCACCGATTTCGTCCTTTCAACACCTTTCAGCTTCGCAATCAAATATTGTGACGAAACCGCCCCCCGAACTTTCCTACGGACCTGGCATCAACGGACCAGAAGACCGCGATCGTATTATCAGGATCTATGACCCCGAAGTTGGCGCTAAGGACAATCCAGCCGAAAGCAAACATAGGCGTCTCGTGAGGAGCCAGCACCGCCATGGCATATTAGACAAGGACTTGAAGCCAAATGCCAAAGTCCGTGACGAGCTCAATATGATCATGTCGTACTCCCCAACTCACATGTTGTCCCCCGAAGAAAAGGATCTCGTGTGGAAATTTCGATATCATCTCACAAAGGACAAGCGTGCTTTGACGAAATTTGTCAAGTCTGTGAACTGGCAGGACCAGAGCGAATCCAGGCAAGCTGTCCAGGTGCTAGGCAAGTGGACTGAATGTGATGTGGATGACGCACTCGAGTTGCTCGGGCCGACATTCGACAACCGGACTGTCAGAGCATATGCCGTCGATCGACTGAGGAAAGCTGACGATAACGAGCTGCTGCTTTATCTGCTACAGCTTGTCCAAGCGCTGAAATTCGAACACATATCGACCGATTCGAACCAAGCTGCCATGCGTGCGTCCTCGTTAGCGAACTTCCTCATTTCCCGCGCGGTTGAAAATTTTACGCTGGGCAACTATTTCTACTGGTATCTCGGTGTTGAGTACGACGATAAAAGCAACGAACAGAGCGAGGAAGTGCGCACTATTTATGCCAAGGTACAGTATGATTTTATGAAAGAGCTTGAGAGCCGGCCGGGAGGCAAAGAGACACGAGCTACGATAAGAAGACAAGCTGAGCTTATTGCTGTGCTGTCGAAGATATCAAGTGATATCCAAGCTTCTCGCGATTCTTACCCACGGAAACTAGAGAAAACGAAGTCATTCCTGGCCGATCCGAAGAACGAGGTCTTAACGTTTGACCCACCCATACCCTTACCTTTAGATCCGTCGGTTATGATCGTAGGTGTTGTCCCAGAGGAGACCAGAGTCTTCAAGTCGTCTCTATCCCCCATTATGGTGACTTTCAAGACAATTTCCGGTAGCAAGTATCCCATCATCTTCAAGACGGGCGATGATCTGCGACAAGACCAACTGGTCATCCAGATTATCTCGCTCATGGACCAACTCTTGCAGAAGGAGAATCTCGATCTTAAACTATCACCGTACAAGATACTTGCCACGAGCACAACAGCGGGGGCGTCTCAGTTTGTACCGTCGCAAACGTTCTCAGCAATTGCGTCCAAATTCCATACGAACCCCGCTCTCGCTTACCTGCGCCAGCATAATCCGGACGATCGCGCGTATCTAGGAGTGCGCAAGGAGACGCTCGACACTTTCACAAAGTCCTGCGCGGGCTACTGTGTCATTACATACATCCTCGGTGTTGGAGACAGACATCTTGAAAACCTTCTCCTCGCGCCAGATGGACATTTCTTCCACGCGGACTTTGGCTTCATTCTGGGTCGCGATCCCAAACCCTTCGCGCCAGCAGTGAAGCTGAGCAAAGAGATGGCGGATGCGATGGGCGGTGCCAACCCACCCAGCGAAGTATACTTGCAGTTTAAGCAATATTGCTTCCTTGCCTTTGCGGCACTCCGAAAGTCTTCGAATCTAATCTTAAATCTGTTTAGCCTTATGGTGCATGCCAACATCCCTGATATCAAGGCGGAGCCAGACAAGGCAGTGTTTAAAGTTAAAGAACGCTTTCACCTGGAACTCAACGAGGAAGAAGCGATCAGACACTTGGATCGCATCATGGAGGATTCGCTAAATGGCATCATGCCCGTTGTGATCGACAGGCTCCACGATTTTGTACAAGCTTTTAGATGAAGCTCTCCGGTGGTTGGTGGCGGAGAAACAATAGTCTCAGCCACTCGCGGCTAGGTTAGGTATTCACGGGTATGGGTTTTTAGACGACGACTAGGCATAGAAGACGGCGTTATACAGTATTATCTTTGGGACTACCAATTACTAGTAGCATGACTGACTTCACCCACGTATTCAATGAGCAGCTCATTATCGCGGAGAAATACAGCTGTATAACTTATATGACACCCGGTTACGTGTACTGCTGTAAGTCGATGTGCCATCCTACGCCCAGTTCCTGCTTCCAGAACTGGCGACGCGGAACGGGCTCTACCCTCTTCGGATAAGGTACGAGTGTGGGGAATTGACCGCGCATTTCACCACCGGCTTTGACTTCAACGCAAGTTTGTTTTCGTTATTATGCCTAAGCTTTCCTGATCGTATCTCGTCATCACCCCCCTCCGGAAAGCCATTTATCTATTCTCTTCCTTTTCATACTTCCTGCTTCCTGTCTTCCTGGCTTGGATAAGTACTGAGCGATAACCCTAAGCCCCGTTGACAAATTTGAAGCTGCCGAATTGCGCATAATACCTATACCATACAGATGTACATGCCTAATACCTGCATATAGTATGTACTTGTAGGTATATTCGCCAGGTATTCATACTAGGTATCAAAACGCTTTGACGACATCATCAATCACACAGCCACCACTACACCGATTGTAGAACCGATTCTACCAGAACAAAGTTCAAATTCAAGGCCGTGCTTAATTCCCTATCAGGTAAGATATCTTGCAACTACATACTCCAATATCTACACCGGTAAAACGTCTTTTTAATAGAACCAACTTTAGACGACCAGAACGCACCTATCCAGACAGAGTACCACAGCAAGTCAGCAAGAGGTTGCAATACCTACAATACCTACCATCTTGGGTATATCTACCGTTGCAACGCGTGCTCTGCAAATAATCAGCACATACATACACTAGTAGGTAGGTGCAGCGCAGTAGTTCACACTTGGGAGAGAAAGAGATTCCGACAGGTCTAGCCCAGTCCGCCCGAAGTTACTAGGCTAGTGGTGTCCCTCAGGATGCCCTAACCTTTCAGTTAGGTCACTTAGGTGAAAGGCGAGGTGAAGGAAGTGCCAGCCACACGGAGGTAATGGGTTGTTGGACCCTGGACCCTTGACCCTGCATATCTACTTTGGGCCTTTACCCCCGAACACCCCCAGGCGCGCCACTGCTGTCACCAGGTACTCATGTACCTTACCTACCTTGATGCTCCTTTACTTTTTCCAAGCCATGTCGCTCAAACTTTCTATCTACCTAACACTTAGTCATAGCATTTCTTCGTTTGCCGGATGTTGGCTCTTGATAATTGCGCTGTTTGACGAAGCTTTGGCTGGTTTCGTCGTCACGCACGGTGTCACCCATATTTTCCCAGTCCTCCATCCATCCCGTATCTCCATTTTCCATCTCCATTTCTACCCCGTCTAGATCAACCTGTCGACTCCAGTCCCACATCAATTCAAGGGTCATACCCATTGATTTGCCCATTGGAATCGGATGAGAGAAACAAGAAAGAAGAGGGCGGCCATACATTCTTACTCTGCAATACTTGGTCTAGATACTGCCCAGAGTCTAGCGCCTCGGTCCGTGAACGTGGATTTTCCCTTGTTGTCCTCCACACCAATCGTGGGAGTTCGACCAGCCAACCAATCGATCTCTGAACTGACTCGTTTCCACCGCCTGCATCTAGATTTTGAAACGACGGCTTCGATACGCATTCGCGACCAGTACCACTCACAACCCTGTTCCACTTGCCTCCAACGTTTCAGTCATGCCCTCGAAGAGCTCCAAAAATGGCGTAGCCTCTACGCAATCTGCGCCTACGCCCACGCGATTCGAACTCCCAGCCTTGGATTTGAAGTTTGGATCATTAACTGACGGAACCAATATCCCACCTCCTCCGCCGTCGCCTAAGCAGGAGAAGCCTCTCCCGCAAAGCAAGACATCGGAATCAAAGGATGAGCTGAACGAGAAGCCAAAGTTAGAAGAGCAAAAGCCGAAAGAAGCGAATGGCGCTACTAATGGTACTACCCCCAGCAAACCAGACATTACCATCCAAACCAATCTCGGCACCAAACGCACGGCAGACGAGGTACCCGTATCGCCGGCACTATCGAGTCGTGGCAGCCTCCGACGTCTGATTAGCAAAACACTTCTGAACCATGCTTACGATGAACAAGGACCTATAACCGGCCAAAATTATTCCAGGCCCCCGAGCCGTACCGCGAGTCTCATAGTCGAGGAGAAGAAAGCCAAAAGGAGCAGTGGCTGGTTCCGGAGGTTACGGTCCAACGACAATGCGCCTGACAAAAAGCTTCATTTCGAGGAGTTAAAGAAACCGGCCGGACCCCCACCTCCGATGATCCCCGAACTCAGCGCTTTGGAGACCAAGGTCGACACACGCCTTGGTGATGATCTCTTCAAGGGTATAGGAAGGGATTCGTGAGGATACTAAAATGCCGCCAATCGTGACGGCTCTTAATCTGTTAATGTTGTCGGTTGAGGGAACCCCGAATTCGGCCTGATTATACGATCATCCAAGTTTTCAAAAGCGAGCTGTCAGATTGCCATTACCTGATTCTGTATCGGCATGACCGTTTACAAATCGCCTGGAGAGGACGAAAAAAGATACCCAGCTTATTCTATAAGCTTGTTCATCGACTTACCACGTCGCATTTTCTTGTCTTTTTTTT
>Ga0247782_1000311_pt1 | contig 45526 bp, 31 predicted proteins | sample UWRJL019104C5_FD_179928 | JGI IMG/M metagenome (GOLD analysis project Ga0247782, IMG submission 179928) | Plant litter microbial communities from Arlington Agricultural Research Station in Wisconsin, United States - UWRJ-L019-104C-5 | ecosystem: Environmental > Terrestrial > Plant litter >...
GTTTCAAAAAAAAAAAAAAAAAAAAGATGGCGACGACTACGATTTTTGACGCCTCTAAATCACCTTCGATCCCTCAGCTTGGTGTTGGTCAAGGCATGCCCAACTCGGCCTCGGTCCAACAACAACAACTCCCAGCTCCAGCTCCGGCTCCGGCTCCGGCTCCTTCCGCCCCCTACCAAACACCGCAGGGCGGCGATAGTCCCAAATCGAGTTCCTTGAATCATGAACGTGAACAATATCGCCTCCTCAGAAAGGGCGAATGGCTGCAGTTCTGCCGCGGTATCGGTATTCTCAGGGATGAGGAGAGTGAGGAAGTCATCCGGGCCACGAGCCGTCTGTGGCCGCCTTCGGGTTTTAGAGACGGCTTATATAACGATGGTAGGTCTTCGTCTTTTTCTTTTCCCCGGTACCCCCTATTCCAATCGTTCCAGCTGGCTACCCCGAGGTTCTTCCCCTTTCTCTCCACGTGCGGAAAAGATGGGAAGATTACTAACTACCTTGGACATCATGAAGTGTTATACGAGAAGACAAAGTTCACCTACTGCTACCACGCCCTTAGCATCGTAACCTGGCTGTTGATGCTTTTGCAACTGGCTCTGAGCGCCATTTTGACGGCCCTTGGAGCTACATCGAGTCATGATGGAACCCCTATTGTAAGCTAACTTCTACCCGTTTGGACGAACCCTTGCTCATCACTGCCCCTTTGTTGCTCAATTCACATCATAAACGTTCTTTCCAAGGAAAAAAGGGACCGTAACTCTATAATTGCTGACGAGGATCATCTGAACCTATACAAAGACAGCTATTGCAGCGGTTAGTACAAGTGTGGCGGGAGTGCTAGCCCTCATGCACAATAGCGGGTTGCCCGACCGATACCGCTCGGACCGAAACGAGTTCCAGAAGCTCGAGGAGCACATTAAGGCCATCGTGGACACGGGCCTCGTCCCCGTCAGCTGCAGCGTCAACGACTCGCTAGCAGAGTGCTACGAGATGTTTGCGACTGCGTTTCAGGTATGTATGCCACCACCATACCATTGCCAGTATAAGTAAAATATACATTGTTATTGTTGATGTGATTCACTAATACGTATCGCAACTCTTCTTGCCAGACGGTCCAGAATAATATCCCCTCAACGTATGCTCGAGCCACAGGGCCTAAGCCTATACCCGTGGCCCCGAGGGCATCACACAAGCTGGAGTTGAAAAAGTAAGCTGTTGTCATCTATTTGACTTAGGCCAGGGGGAAGGAGCCACTTTCAGAAGTGCTGAAACTATGTTCCCTACCTCGTTTGCCACGGCTCTTAGAAGAGGCAGTTAAGTAATAAGACAGCGGCGACCGCAGCCTCAGAAACTGATAGCAGTTGGTGGTAGTATTTTTGCCATGCGATGCTATTGTTAGTTTTGGGACGGACTGATTACCGGATTGTCAGTTGTCTGCATAGACAGTTATTTGTAGGAGCTACCAGTTTAAACTATCTGTCTAGGTCAATCATTGATAATGTGGTGGTTTCCTATGACAACTAGGTTAGAGATCTTGCCTTCTAATTTCTTTATTTTGGTTTCTTGGTCGGAATTATAAAATACTGCAAAATTTGAAACAGGACGTAATGTTGAGGTAAGAAGACGAGTCGTTGTTAACATAAAATAATTGTTTGTTATTGACTATTCCCACCTGCCCCCGGATTCTCGACGAGCAATGTGTCAGACAAAAGTTGGCTATCATACACTTCATAAAGCTAACTACTTTATAGAGACTGACAAGTAGTCTAACTAGAGTTATCACTCCATAATTGACTGGAGGATTTGCACACTTGTGCTGTACCCAAGTCGAAGACCGACAAGTTGAGTATACTAATAATAAATAACCTTGAGGATTTGTATGCATTAAACTGTGTCCTGTATACACACATATACCTAGGCACCAGCCTATTACCCGAGTACTGCTGAGTGATATTGAGGTTTTAAACATGCCTTAGATAGGGGTTGGTCACAAAGGCATCACGACAGCTCAGAAACTAAGTAAGCAAAGCTACAGCAGTACATGCCTATCTGCTAAGGAGGCTTTACAGTGACACTGCAACGCGCCCCACTAATAACCGTGTGCCCCTTGCACTGGCAGATCGCGCTTGACCGCGTCAAGTTCAAATGTACGGTCTAGCACTATCCTAAATCCATTAAACAAATTGGGAATTGTCCATAGTCAACAATGCCGACGTCTCACGTTGGCCACTTTTTCTCGTTCACCGCCGCGCTCTGTGCGCAACCACTTACTATGCGCTCAATAGGATAAACCGCACACAACTCGATCGATTGCAATGACCTCCAACCGCACTCCCGGCTCAGGCCGTCGAAAGCGTACCCGGACGGAAGACGATGCCCTTCCATCATCGCCTGTCACTGCGAGCTCGCGGACTACCGACGCAGCTACAAGTGCCAAGAGAAGGCGACTCAACGGCGTCGCAGACTCTCCGCGATCGACTCCGAAAGGGTTTTCTGCCATCGCCTCAGCCATTGGCGGTGTCTTCAGCCGATCTCGAGGTCGCAATGGAATCCAAAGAAAATCCGCCGGGGCACAGGATAACACGGTAGTCGAATCATCCTACGACGTACCCGAGAGCGAAGGGGAGGAGGAAGAGGAAACATTTTCGAGAAAACCGAAGAAGCTTGATTTTGGAACAGCATCCAAAGTGCCAAAATCTACAAAAAGTCTATACGATGTTCCAGACTCCGGTGACGAGCAGGATTCTACGAAAGGAGCAGGTGAACAACATGGAACCAATCCTGGAACACCTTCAAAGCGGAAAGTGGGAAAGCCTAAAGGGAAAACCCCCTCTCTGAATCCCACACCCGCTAGAAGAGGGCGCCCACCGAAACCGAAGCCAATCGAGCTTTTGAACATGCCAGCAGTCAAGGCGCGCATATACGGGCCCGCCGGACTGGGTGCGGGTGCGTCTAGGGTAGCTTCTGACCCTCCTAAATTAAAAGGAATATTGACGCCGCAAAAGAGAAAGGTTGGACGACCTACGAAACCCGCCAAAACGGTCGTGTTTGACGAGGATGAAGAACAATCGGATTTATTGGGCAGGGATGTGGCGCCAAAGCCTAGATGGAGTGCGCTGATGAACAGATCGCGAGAGCAGATGGGCGCTGGTTCTCCTGCTCCCGCCGTCCTCGACCAGACGAGTGATTCACAAAGAAATGAAGCCGAAAACGATGGCAAGGACCCCGAAGAAGCAGAGCCAGAAGCAGAACTAGAGGCGGGGGAAGACGATGACGAAGTGTGTGCTATATGTTCCAAGCCTGATTCTGAGCCGCCAAACGAAATCATCTTCTGCGAAGTCTGCGATAGGGGGTTCCATCAGAAGTGCTACGATGTCCCGGTCATCCCAGAGGGTGACTGGATTTGCCGAACTTGTTCACAAGATGATATTCTACCTGGTGGTACAGAAGCTGGCAATACAGAAACGAGGAAAAAGGAAACGCCTACAACAACCGTCGATATTCCCGGCATTCCTAATTTCGAGCAACATTTGCAGAAGATGCGTCAGGTGTTGCTGGAACGGTGCTCGGGAAATCGTCGAATAAAGCTCCGCGGCCAAAGTGAGGCTTACGAGAAGGCATTTCAGCTGGTGGAGCAGACAGTGCTGGCCGGGGAGGGCAACTCGATGATGGTTATCGGCAGCCGTGGTTGCGGAAAAACAACAGTATGTCTCTTCTTGGGCTGCTTGCATCATGGCACGACTAATGAGCACAATAGATGATGGAGGACATTATTTCAAACCTCCGAGCCGAACACTTTGAGGAGTTCCACGTCGTTCGCCTCAATGGATTTATTCATACAGATGACAAGCTCGCGCTCAAGGAGATCTGGCGTCAGCTAGGCAAAGAGATGGAAATCGAAGATGATTTAGTCAATAAGACCAACAATTATGCCGACACCATGGCCTCTCTCTTAGCCTTGTTGTCGCACCCGGCAGAAATTACGGAGGCCGAAGATGGAGTAACATCAAAGTCGGTCGTCTTTATCATCGACGAATTCGAATTATTTGCCACACACGCTCGCCAGACATTACTATATAATCTCTTTGATATCGCACAAGCAAGGAAAGCCCCCATAGCCGTTCTTGGGCTGACCACTAGAATCGACGTGGTAGAGAGCCTGGAAAAGCGAGTCAAGAGCCGTTTCAGCCATCGTTATGTTTACCTATCTCTCCCAAGAACTCTGCCAGCCTTTTGGGATATCTGCAAGCAGGGCCTGACGGTGGACCAGGAGGACCTTGAAGCGGAGGGCTTCGACACTAGCCTTCAGGGGCTTAATGAGTTCCATGACTATTGGAATAAAAAGATCGAGGTGAGTGCGCACTGTTCGTCACCTTCAAGTACTCATTAATTGGTAACTGGAAATAGGCCCTCCGTCAGACACCAGTGTTCGAGGATCATCTAGAATATCATTATTATACGACGAAAGCAGTCTCGGCATTTTTAATATCGTGCATCCTCCCTTTATCAGCTCTGTCTATGTCGTCCCTTGATCTTGGAGCGCCATTGTCCTCAGGCGTTCTCGCGCTAGAACCACAAGAACCGAGACTACAGCTGCTTGCCTCATTATCGGATCTCGAGCTCGCGTTGCTCATCTCGGCAGCCAGGCTCGACATCATCGCTCACACCGATACCGTGAACTTTGCCATGGCTTACGACGAATATAGCGCCCAGATGGGCAGGCAAAGGGTGCAGACAGCCAGCTCTGGCATGTTGGCACTGGGCGCGGGAGCTAGAATATGGAGCCGGGGCGTTGCAGTAGTGGCTTGGGAACGCTTGGTGTCGCTGGGTCTCCTAATCCCGGCCGGCATCGGAGGCAGATCCAACGCCGCGCACGGCGGTCTCGAGAGCAAGATGTGGAGGCTGGATGTTACTTTAGAAGAAATACCGTCGGCCGTCGAACTCCCGGGATTTCTGTCCAAATGGTGTACCCAGATTTAAAATGGGGTAAACAAGTCAGTCACGTGGGACAGACAAACCCCTTACGGCCGTGCTACATATAGTTGGCGTAGATATTACATTACGTGGCCCACGCCTATATCATTGTATCTAGTCGGGTGCTGTATATGGAGGCCTTTGACCACTCATCATACCTATATACGTTTATTTAAGCAAGATAGGTGAGCTAGGTACGCCTCGGAGAATTTGCCTCCCGCTTCCCCAAGCTGGGGCCCAAGCAGGTGCAGCTTCCAAGGTTGTAACTCCCCCTTGATTCCTGCACGCCAAGAAATAAGAGCATTAACCATGCTGTTACCGGTTCTTTTTTGTACACTTATACCAGTGGTGCATATCCCAAATACAAGTAATATAGATGCCTAAATACATACGTCATCTCAGATACACCGAGTGGCATTGTAATTACCGTAGCTTATCTACATTACCTTCTACTTCCTACCATCTGCCTACTCGTTAGTACTATATATTCGGTCGGCCTTCGGTAGGAGAGAGTTGGTCACAGCTCCCCCCACAATCCGAACGGCAATATACTATGTAGGTAATAAGTCTTGCGCATTAATTAATTGCATAGGGTCATGAACCCCTGATTTGCTATCTCTTTCTCTAGCTTCGGGATACGGGGATGCCGAAACGACGAGAAAGTGGAGCTGGGTATGTGTAAGTAAGTAGGTATGTGTATCTGTATGTGTATGTGTGTTGTCGGGAAAGAAACGACGGTACGTTGTTATAAGCTTGTGATTATGCTAGGACGAGCAGAAAAAAAGGACCATGGAATAGATAGAACCTATCAAGAAGGACTTTAAAGTATGGAAACGGAACCCTTTACCGAGAGCGATGGATGGATGGCTTCATTCTTATTTACTGAATGCAGTAATAAATTACTTACCGGTCCGGTATGCTGTACAGCTAGCTAGCTAGCTAGGTTAGCTAACCTAAGCTATCTCTCACCTGCGTTTCTTTCCTGGCGACCCGCGCGCTCGTGTTACATAATGCATCCATGGAGGTATGCATTTTGGCCATACTATGAGTGGTTTTTTAGACTGATATGTGCACATTACCTAGGTACTATTATCATAAGTACGTGGTGTGAAGGTAGGTATGAGGTAACGTAACGTAACCTAGAGAGTGGACCAGTAGGTTTTTTTCACTTCTTCTTGACGAGTAAATAGGTAGTGGCCCGGAAAAGGGAAGATAGGAGTGAGACAAAAGTTAGAATGCTCGATGCTTTTTCTCGTTTAGGATATTCAGCTGTTGGGCCGGTTGGGCCGATTGGTTATTGATGGGACGATGTGAGTTGTGATACCAGCTACGGTTGAAGTTATAGTAAGTTGGTAGGAATTGGAGGGTTGTCGAGGGATTTGTCGGCTGTTTGCGCTGTAGCGCCGGCAGCTCTGGGTAGCTTCCGGTAGCCCAAATAATACTAAGTCAGGAGAATTTAGGGTCCTTACATAGTATACAGACTACTGCTGTACTGATGTCACAGGCGGCGTAAACCCCGACTAGCTCTCCAGTCCTGGCTAGTTTTGGTGTTCCTTTACCTGTCACATAAAGCCTGTGATGCTATTAATATTACCTAAATTGAGAGGTCTTGGCCATGTCACTAACACGTGCGGCGCCTGTCTACCCTGCACTTTACTGTTGCTCCCGTATGTATGCCATAGGGTGGTACCCATACCGGTCTACCTACTAGTCCACTTTATGCTGTTCTGTTAAAGAATCGGCAGGTACGCCAGTATATGTAGGTAGCATTCTTTGACCTCGTTGTCAAGTTTTCTGATTAGTAGTACTCCATTCTTCACGTATTAATTATAGATTTCATCTTCGAGGCTTACCCTCGGCCGTCTCACTACTTAGGTATTGACTTCTTAGAAGTCTATCCTTGTCACGTTCCTTACCCGGCAACGCTAGATACGACGCGAACATACCTACGTGTACAGCCTAAGACGGAATCCTGTCGCCAGACCAGCCAGACTCGCAACGTCCATCACTGCCTTGGCATCTGAACTAGAGCAGTTGGGAAGGGTGGCTGCTGACACTTCGGACCAAGGTGTATGGGATATTTATTCAATTTTTTTGAGCATGTACTAAATTCTATTTTGGGTTTCGCTCCAGTTTTTCGACAAAGGAGTTTGGCGGGAGCGACACAAACGGCTGCGCCGGACAGGATTGTTGATGTCACATTGTGTATGCCACTGGTGACTTCCCGACCTTTACAGTCTTTTCCGTTTGCTGGATGACTTGTCTTCGTCTTCGCTGGCCTGCAGACCGAAGTAACGAGCTATCAATCGTGCTGGAGGTATCAAGCACGGGACCTCGGTCTTTAGACACTCTCCTCCGAAATATACTCCGAGATTCTCGGCCGAGAACACACACGCTCAAACAATGTCGAAGCGGACGACATTCACAACGATCTCGCCGTTGCCCGAGGGCATACCGCGCGAGATCGTCATCGACTTTCTGCACAACCACCGGGAGATGATCGACCTAAACCCTCTAATCATTGAGCGGCACCAGATCCCCCCGCCGCCGCACGCTCCCGAGGACGAGACCCGCTGCATCTGGTGGAGCCTGACGGACAAGATCTCCTATCTCCCGGGAGGTCTCGTCTCGGGCCAGATTGAGTACACGGCCGCCTTCAATGACCTGCCGAACGGCGTCCAGACCCACTGCTATGCGCCCATGGGCACCGACATCCGCGAGCGCTGGACCCTCGGGGGCACGTTGCCCGGCGAGCCGCGCGAACCCGTCGAGCTCGGGCTCGGGGCGCCGAGGGAGGGCTTGTATCTCCGCGAGGACGTAGAGCTCCGGTGTAACTTCATGATGTCGAGCTTCGTCAAGAAGACGCTCAAGAAGGCCCACGGTGACCTTGTGGAACGCCTATGCCAGAAGGCCGCCATCGTATGTTCCAGGAACCCCAGCCCGGTCCTCCCTGCGAGCAAGAGTAACTCAAACTCACGCCCGCATAGCGAGTCGACCGGCTCGTATGTGGGAAGCGGGTGCGTGAGTGAGAATGAGAAAGGTGATATCCGGTTATCAGTATCAGGCGGCGCGGACCATGCTCATGCTCAGGGGTTACACCCACGTCCGCACCGGCACCAGAACCAGCAGCCCGACTCGTGCAAAAGTAGCTCGGGATCATGCGGCTATAATGACTATCGCCGCCATAGCGCTCATGGGTATCAGCAAACGCCAGCAGAGCTGGAATAATAACCAGTCACCCAGTTCCTGTTCCTCATTACCCCCGGGCGTTTACGACGTAGGGAAGGTCAACTAATCCCGACATATAGTATACCCGACGGGAATAATATCATTAGCGTTCTCAGATTTCTCGGCAGTATGGAGTAACTTATCTGCATTTTCGCTCTTGCTGGCGTTATTTTCGATAATGAGCTTCCACGCGTCCTCGTGTTATCAGCTATCATATCGGCCACGGACGAGGGGGATTTAGGTTACGTATTGGGCGTCAAGATATAAAAACTAAAGTTTGGTTGAACCGTAATATGAAGCGGCGGGCTTAGAACGGGAAAGTGTGTGTGATATATGACGCGTCCGACTCATTAGCACACGCAAGACTGGAATAAGACGGGTTTAAAAATATTCACCGGGATTAATGACATCTTAGATGAATCTTTTGTGGCTTCAAAAGTACACTATTTATTTGTCTCACACCCCGCGCTGTTGGTCCTGCAAACATATTGTCCCAACTGCCAACTATATGACGCAAAGGAGGGGTGAGATGAGATATGGCAACCAACTGAGATGGAAATAAAAATATAATAAGATGACTGTCTATTTACATACTTGCGCCAGAAGTGAGAATATGTAGCTCGCTAGCCTGGGCCCCTTATCTACATATCTGGATACATGACATGCCTTCGTAAGAGCTATATATGTGTAGACTCACCAATATATAAATGCTTATGAATCGCCCTTAAGTTTTACTTCACCATCTGCTGATTTGTAATGCTTCTGTGGGCTTTTAGACGTGATTGACAACGGATACGCTACCCTCCCTTGCTTTAATATATTTTCAAGTCACTGGACGGCGTTTTTCAATACATTGCAGGATGTCGGTTATAGAGGATGTGCGACTTATGTTAGGTATCAATCGGTGGCGATAACAGGACGTCGGTCGTGCAGGACGTTGTGCAGGATACAGGATACAGGATAATGTCGGTCTTGCAAGATGTCAATTCAATGCAATGTAGTTAATTTGTAACATCGCAGTTGGAGTGCCGACTGCATCAAAGTCAGGTAGGATAGACGGGCAGCGGGCGTGCTGTAATAATCCCGTGATATCCGTCAGATTCTTAAGACATCATCAAATATCGCCTACTGCTGTACTTGACTTGTTCTTTGCCTTTATGAAATCGGGTCGATTTCGTCTTTTTTAAAAAGGGGGGGGGGGTTGGGGGTTGATGTTTAATTATCTGAAGAATATTACGATCTATCAAAAGTATCGTGGGCTTGCCCTCAGGGATGAGCCTTTTCCTTTTCCTTGTCTTTCTTTAGATTGTTTATCTCCAATTGAGGATTCTGTATCTGTTGTTCAAGGTAGGCAACGCGTTCGTCTGTCTTTTCTTACTTCGGGATCTATTGTTAGATCTGTTTGTCACGTTTGGCCGCCTGCTCGATCAAGTTCTTCAAATCTTGTTCGCGGGAGTTCCATTCCTCTGTAGGGCATTTCTTTGCCACCCTTTTGCATGCTTCCTTGATCGTTTTATTGTCAACCAGGTTTGTCGGGAATTTTGCCTGCTAGAAGGCATCTTGTATGATTGAGACAATATGTCACTACGTGTTATTTCCAATGTCCGGTGAGACCACTGGCAGCTTATTAGTGGTGAGTTACCATTTATACAGATTAGTCCAGGGTAGCGTATGTACTAGTAGTCCCGCACAGAGCATATTCTTATGCCTACTATTCTCTAGGCCCTTCACAACTGCTAGTGTCTTTAGCTATAGAATATACAGTTATCAAGGTTAGATAGCTGTGGACAAATGCTTGAATTCACGAGGGCTAGACCGATAGTACTGGGCTTGGACTAGTACACCACTTGCTTGGCTTTGAGCCGCATTACATACCCACTTTATTTAAGGCTAATTGAATGTCAACCATTTGTGTTTTTCCTAGCTCTGTTGTCCTTGAGTAGGTAGGTACTTGATTGAGCGTTTCATTCCCAAATCTTATGAGAAATCGGCTGTGTTTGTTTGTTGTGTTGTGCCGGTCCACTCCAGGCTCTTTCCTGGCTGACACTCAATGTCTTCGCCTACTGTAGGCAAGCCGCCAACCAAACTAAACTATAGATCTGTACAGCCACAAAAGATTGTGGAACAGTAAGTGAATTCCCAATAACCTTATTTAATTGGACAGAGCCATCCAGTTTTTGTAGGTATGTGCATGGGGTGCATTTGCTTTTCTGCACCGCCACAAATTTCTAGTGTACGCGCTTCTTAAACACTCTAGAATCACTGAGTCATCAGATACGGTCAGTCCCGTTGACGCAGTGGTTTAGCGTGCCGTTCTTATATCTCCTTGTGCAATACCGAGGAAATCATACTGAAATGCGGAAGTCGTGAGTTCGATCCTCACACGGGACACCATTTTTACTTTTTGCACATAGACACTTCCTCCACACGCATCTTCCAAGCATACCGTCATACTAATATTAAGTTATCTACTGCACATTGGATGTGGATGGATGGATAGCAAATGATGATGTCATGTTCAATTAATATCTTGTCTCCTGTGCTATTCACCGGGCTCCTCTTCTACTTGCCTACCCCCCTGGATTTAATTAGGCATGTAGGCAGGTAATTTTATTTTCTGGATGTTCGATTTGTTCCAGGCCAAAAACATGCTTTTTTATCTTTATTTCTTCCCCTCCACCCCTTTTGCCCTTGTGTCTGCGGGGTCACTGGGACATGGGGAAATCAGATCACTAATCCTTATCGAGTTAATGCATAGAAGTTGCAAAGCTGCTCATAATTGGGTCGCCTGTGTCAAGCCCTTTTCAATATCTAAACAAATGCACACATCAACACTTTCACATCTGATATATAACTGTACCTATTCTTTTCTCTGACGGGAAGTTTTCAAATACTTTCAGGCTAGGGAGTATCTAGATGACTAGACGCAGCAGGACAATTAACTATTGAGATTCAGAAGATAGATTTCAAAATATTTTCCTGCATCTTCAATTTGATACCTCCCTACATAGCAGCACAACACACCACAGCTTGAGGCATCTTACAGATAGGTAATCTTTTATGTTACATGGCCACCATGGACGGCTCGTTCACTCGCTTTCAACGCGGTGGAGCGCGAATGAATGCATGAAGGGGGACATATTTATTTACTGTCTGAGGTGCCGAACTGAAGGCTGGGGGTTCCTGGTTAACAACTACTGCGCCCCCGGTGTTAGAAATCAGTTTGCTATATCCACTGTATTTGTTGCCCACATATATCTGTACATACATGTATGTATTGTATGTATGTACGCTCGCGGCACCAGGCCACCGCCTTCCTCTAATAGAGCGGTCGGGGATTGCTTGGTTGGTGAGTTGTATAAAATGGTCTATTCCTGGCTAACAGGCGGTATAGGAATATGACGGACAGATGGACTTGACTGGTATCGTGGAAATAAGTGGTTTTCTAAGCCATCCCATCATATCCCTCTTAGCTTGAAAAAGAGATGAGTGTTGGATTCTGGCAAAATGTTTAGGCAGGTAAATATCTATCATATTTCTCTTGCAGAGCGGCACATCAGCACAGCCTACCTGGCATATTTAAGGTATTTAAGTGGGAGAACTAACGGCGATTCTAAACCTTCTCCAATAAAAAAGTAAATAGATAAAATGGCGTGTGCTGTGTGCTGGTTGGATACCGCCGTTCTTTTGTATTTTGCACCTGGTGACTGTAGACGTATGTAGGTATCAAGAAAATAGAGTCCCAAGGTTACGCTTGCGTTGGTGGAATGTGCAGGTGCAGGTGCAGTTGCTGGTATGGGCGTGTCGCGGTTTGATTAGCTGGTACAGGCGCTGATCCGTCATGGTCATTAGGAGTCACCGATAGTCTAGTCCCCTCATCTCAGTGGCTGGGGAGGACGTTCCCTCCAACGCACTTTCCCCTCAGATAGCCCCGCGTTGCTGTTTGTAGGTAATGGGCAGAGGCGGCATAAGGTGTGTCCTAGTAAATCAACTGCGATCCGATGACCGCCTGGACACCCCTCGAGCCGCAAGACTAGATCAGGCAGCCGGTCACCAGATCTTGGGTTTGCATAGCATCGGCTTTCCGTTGCACCTCTTACGGACATGCTGTGTTACTCTCCCTTTCTATCAGGCCGGACCAGGTCAGAAGATTTCAAAAGGTCCCAGTACTGTGCGTGTGGCTGTACGTCCCATCTTAGGTAAGGTCATGTACCTCCTTAACCAACCAAAACTGTTACCTACGATATGTACCTGCCTACCTGCCTCCCCCGTGCAGTTGGTGCGAGACGCAAGCAACGCACTGGGCAGTTCAACTTTCGAGTTGGTACCTGCCTGCTAACAATTCCCGGACCTCTCTCTTATTGCTTGTTCACCGCTAGAGCAAGAAAGTGAACTAACACGCCAGAACCATGCGCCTGGGAATGCCGCACCGATTGGCCCCCAGTGATGGGCCGGCGCGTGTTGGTTTTGACTGATGTGGCGATGGGGGACCTTTTCTGACCTTTTTTATTTTATTTTATTTCTTTCGTTCGTGTCCGTTGTGCCTGTTGTGTCGTCTGTATATGCAGCGTATGTATTATTGTTAGGGTTGGATGACTTAATGGTTTGGGGATGTTGCACGCTTCTGAAAACATCGGTGCCTTACCTTACATACGGGCTTACTAGTTTTTTCTATTATTTTTTTATTTTCATTTTTATTTTAGCTCTTCACCTTGTCCGGGTCCGACCTTGGGGATCTTTTTTTTCTCGGGAATTTTTAGTGTTGATGCCCTCTCCCTCCTCGGTGTACCCAAGACACGGTTGTTCTGTTTCCTCCCTTTCGTTGCGGCATATGTAGAATATTCACAAATTCCGGTGATCGATTTGACCTCCCAACAACCGCCATCCACTCCTGAGAATAGCGAGTTCCAGATTATATACATTTTTACCAGCATAAACCCGGGGCCGGGCCAGGAGTTACAGCCTTCGATGGCCCTACAACTACGCAAAGGAGGAACTACTACAGTGAGGAGAAGAAACGAAACACGCCTCTCGACTGATGAGATCGAGTTGCAGAGTTTAGCACTATTTGCAGTAGCTTGTGAGGATTCCTACCCCTTGTCTTTTGACTATCTGGTATTGACTTGGACAGAGCTCAAACCGTCTAAAAGTGTTTCCTTCTCCCACTAGATCAAGGTTCGATAGGACAGGAGCAGCGTACATCCGGCATAACCCGTATTGCTAATTAAGTTTGGTTATGCTTCGACTAGATCCTTGCCTGATCCCCATCATAAATCTTACACGGGCTATGGTTTTCTTGAAATCTGGTTTCGAGGCACCCACAACATAGTATTGGACCTGTTGGCTGACACTCTAAACGAACGTGGCATCCCAGCCCGTGGGCGAAGGAGAACATAAGGGAAAGAACTGGGGGCGCCCCGACTATACATCAAACAAGGGAAAGTGATGTCTAGCCTGGACTTCGGATCTGGCCACCGCGACTCGTCCTTTTGGCACCTCACGCTTTGGACATTGGTATCACGATGGCTCCTCTTTCGCAGCTTGTCGCTGCTACTGAAGAAGACGCCGGGTTTATTTCGTCTCCTTACGGTGGCTTCGCCATGAAGCGCCATGTCACGGAAGACTACGATTTTCGAGATTCACAGATGCTGGCAGTCGTGTGTGTTTCACTATCCTTTGCCGCCGTCAGTGTACTAGCTGCTCTATTCGCCTTCTACTGGTTCATACGGATGAGGAGGGGCTTTCGCCAAGAGTAAGTGAAAGAAAGAAAAAGAAGAGAAGACGCAACCCGCGTTTCTGTGCCTTCAACTTTGGAATGCCAACGGTTAACTGTGTTTAGCATGATCATGCTCTTGATACAAAGCGACATGGCGAAGGCCTTATGGCTCATTATCAGTCCTCTCTTCTACTTCATCACTGGCAAAAAACCGTTTCACTCGAGTTGGGTCTTCTGTCAGGTCTCTGGTTTCTTCCTAACGGCCGCGATCGAAGCATCAGACATCGCTGTCCTCTTAATTGCCATCCATACCGCCCTGTTCATCGTCAAACGGCAACACCCGGGCGTACCTGTTGGCCTTCAACCTTACCGTCGCGTCGCATATGTCATCTGGGCTGTAGTGCCCCTTACCTTAGCAGCCATCGTTCCCCTTACGGGAGGTCGATTTGTTGACAATGGGCCTCATTGCTACCTCCCGGTACAGCCGACTTGGTATCGCAGCGCATTGAGTTGGTTTCCTCGATACGCCATATTCGGCTTCATACTCGTCACATACACATGGTTATACCTATACGTTTATTTCCGTTTCCGGCGGTTTGGCGAGTATCAAAGGACAGCCACAAGCACCAGCACCCACTCTCTTGTTCCATCGTCTCGTTGGTCGAGACGAAGGTTTCAGAACCGTAGTGTTCCTCCGACGCCTCCCATAGCTACTCACGGCCTTCTTGACTCTGCCTTTGGTGCCACGCCGAGGAACGACACTTCCAAGTCCCGCCAACATTCGGGAACCTCGACGGTGAGTACATTGGGGTTTGGCGAGCCCGATGGCACGTTAGCGCCACCGGAAAATGCTGTGCGGAAAAGCTCGATCTCCTGGAACCTGGTTGACTTTGGGCGTGACGGTTCTGTGTCCCCACGGTGTGTGACTCCAGGTTACGATACAGCCCCTATCAGCCCGAGAACATCATGGCTCCCTTTACCCCGTAGTAACACCGATGATAACGCGCCTCCAACCATCCCTTCTGTCCCGGAGCCGGCACACCCGCGTACCCATAATTCTGCTACCGCTGATAGCGATACATCGCAACTCGGCAGCCTCCCTAATATTCGCTACAGTGTATGGAGACGCCGGCTCAATACACTGGAGAGAAACCCAGGATCACGAAGTGACTCGCTCCCGAACCTCGTCGCCGCGATAAGGCAACGCCCTCCCACAATAGAAAGCCCGGATGACGCGGGCCAAGGAGGCGACATTCGCAGTTCCGCCTCATCCGTACGCCTACCAAGTGAAGTTTCAGAGGAGGTAATGCGACGTTCTCGTGACAGGATGCAGCGACAAATGCGTTTGCTATTTGTGTATCCGGCCATTTACGTTGTCACATGGATCGCGCCGTTTGTCGAGCATCTGTACAGTTACGACTCCATTTATCCCAGGTCTCACCCAGCTGCGAACGTTACGACTTCTGTCACCGATATTTATTCTTCCTCTGCTTCCTCCCTAGGTCTAGCATATCATGATCTCGCAAACAGCACCACCAGCTTCATGCCGGCCGCGGCATTTGCACACCCGATCGAGCCCTTCGCCCTGCGCATAATCAGCATGGCGAGTCTCTGCATCGGCGCAGCTGTGGACTGCGGCTTCTTCACTACGTGGGAAAAGCCGTGGAAACACCTGCGGGTGGGGTTCTGGGAGGGGCTCGCGGCTAGACTGCGCGTGAACCGGATATTATGCCGGTTCTCGGGAGACGAGGGAAACCAGGGGTGGGGGCCCGGCCGCGACAGGGACGAGAGGCTCGCAGAGCAGAGAGTGGCGTGGAGACGCAGGGAGCGAGAGCGAGAGATGGCCTTTGCTACGCTGAGGTTGGAGATGGGCCTCGTCGCACCTGAATCGAGAAGCGAGGGAGGAGTCAGTGGGGCGAGCAACCGTTCAAGGAGACCTAAGAGGGAGTGGTGGGATGCCCTAGATGTGGACGAGGATTTATGAATGAAATGAAAAGGAGACGAAATACTTTTCGGGGTACCCTACCTACCTACCTACGAGGGGGTTTCCCGCTGGTTTACTTGCTTGGGGGAATGTTCATCAAGACCCCCTTTTATGAGATACGATCTTGTGGTTGGTTCCTTTTCATTTATCATGCTTTTTTGTTTATTTTGCTTTTTTACATGATACCCCCAAGACCTTACCTGCCTACTTTATGGGAGACGCGCATTGGGGTCATTAGCGAGCAAGCTGGGCGTTTTGTAGACATAGCATCGCATCGCATAGCATGACATAGCAGGACAGGACCAAAGCCAGGGCTCCAATACAGGACAGGACAGGAACGGTACGGACGGTGCATTAGGAACAATAACGCCCGGGGGTGGGCTATCGACATGTAATTAACCATGATTTGCATTGGATATGCGGGATAGGGGCGTCGATTCTTTTCTTCTTTTTGCATTTGGCATTAGGTATCGTTATTTTGGTCATGGGAAACGACGAAATGAATATTGTCTTGTCTTTTACGTTTACATAGATAGCTGTTATTAGTTGGCGCTTAGAAAGCCTCCCTCATACATAATGCTAATTCTAAATAAGGGTTTTTTTTTGGCGGTGCTAGCCAGCTACATATACTACCTACCTTGGGTATCTTAATACTGTTAATGCCCTGACGTGTCGAGTTTACTTGCCTTTGGGACATATATTGGGCCGCGTCTTTCTTTCACTTTTCAATATATGGCTAGCTGGCTGTGAATGAATAATATGTATCTAGTGAAATGAAAACGAGAAAAATGCAAATAGATGGGTGTGTATTTTGGTCGTTGGTGTAAGGGTTCTTTCTTTCTTTCTTTCTTCAAACGCCTTACTTGAGGTTGGCGCTGTAGTTTTGGGCAAACAAGACGAGCTCCAGATTTAAGTAGATAGATGCTGCTCACGAAGCTGGGTACATGGATTGGTAGCATATTCACTTTATATTTGATGGAGGTCATTAAATTAATTAATTCATTCGCGTGATTCGTGGCTTGGTTCTTTCTTGCTTGCTTGCCTGCCAGTTGTACATGAGATGAGGTATCTATCCTACGCTGGAAACGATAGACGGACGGTATATGAATAGATAGGTATCCATCCTCCCAAGCCTGTGATCGTGTAGGCTAAATCATTGCTTCCTTTCAAAACAAAAGATGTTTCCTCTCTCCCACAATGACAAGACTGGTTCTTCTGGATGAAACCCGGGCAGAGGTTGCGCATCTAGTTTGTAGCCCCCCATGCCCATGTTGTAATGTAATGCAGCCGTAGTAAATGTATGTTCCCCTTGCGTGAGACACCGAAGCTAAGTATCTAGGATGATTCTGGTCATCCATCCATATGGGGCATATAGCAAGTACTTGGGCCCATCCCTAGCATGATCTTCCCGCCGTTTCCCCACGTACCACAACAAGGTAAGCTACCTGGCTGAGCCGGTTGGTCTACTACCACTAAGAAGCAAGGCAAGGAGAGAGCCAGAGCTGTCCTATGCAAGGTTCAATGTTATCCATCATCCATCGATGGGACAAAATCTGCTCTGCGTATACTAGTCGCTATCACCGTCGTTATCCAGCGCCTCGTCCTCGTCGTCTTCGCGGTTCTGGCGTTCCTCGAGACGATCGTGCATCTCGTCTTCATTCTCATTCTCATTCTCGTTCTCATCCTCTTCCTCCTCCTGTTCTTCGTCTTCCTCGTCTGCGTTTTCGTCTTCATCCTCTTCTTCGTCCTGTTCAGGTTCCGTGTCGGCGTCACTGGCGTCTTGAGCTTCACTGCCGCGTGTCACGTCGCCGTCGCCGTCGACGTCCATGGCTGAGTCGTCGTGGTGTGCTGCTGAGTTGGGCTTCTGCTTTTTGGCGGCGCGCGGCGCCGAATCAGCGTTGGTGGCTGTGCTTGCTGTGGACATCATCGAGGCGTTGGGATCGGCGGTATTGGCTCCGTCTTTCTCTGCCCTCTTCTGTGCTGCTACTTTGCGGCGATATGTGTTGCGCTTAGTTGTCTGCGTATCGTTAAACTCTATACAGAAGTAGTCAGCAACTGTATGTATATTCCAAAGGACATGTCTTTTCGTAGGAGTAACCAGGGGTCTGGTGCCACGGACTCTTAAATTCAGCTTCTAGACGCTCGCGGAAGAATGGAAATTCGATATCCTCGAGGGCATCAAAGACATCACCCGGCATTATCGTCTTCTTGTTGCTTGCTAGGGTATGCTCGTTCGCCCTACCAACCAAGCAATATTAGCAACGAAATAGCTTCTCCCGAGTGACCGATGAGCTCCGTAGACGTACGCATTGGCAAGGTGGTTAATAAAGACGGTTGCGCTCTTGCTCATGGCCAGTACCGCATTGGCTTGTATCTGTGTGTTCGAGGGCAGAACTCCCTTTGCCAAGCGCGTTATTATCGACTTGGGCAAGCCGAGATCCTAGACGGACATATCGCATGTCAGTCAGTGCTGCTGTCTCACAAATGGCCTAATGGACAGCCCTTGTTGCGTTCTGCAAGCGCAATGCATCCACATACACACACACGCACGCACCTCGATCGTTACAGTATCTCTGTCCTTCTTCTCTCTCTCCTTGTCCTTTCCTCCTTCTTTCTCCTTCTCTCTGCTATCTGCTAGCTGACTTATGTCGGCGGCGGCGCCGTTGTCTGTTTCCGTTTGGGTCGCGGGCGTAGACGATGTAGCGGGCTTCAGTTGCCGAGGCACTGCAGCGGCAGCAGGCTCTGGGTCGGCGTCACCGTCGTAGACAAATTGCGCCATGGATACGTCGCCTCTTTTCGCGGGATCGACCTTTTTTGATGGCATGTCGGTGACAGAGTGGAATACCTAGCGCGCGAAAGTTGTCTGTCTGCTATGGAAAGGAAAGAATCCAAGTGGATCAGAGTCACTGAATGAGTTCAAGTGCTTTTTGGACTAGACCAGTATTGGCAACGTAAGTTGTAGATTATATGATGCTCCAGACCGATACCAGGAGTTGATCAGCGTAACTTTTTACTGTAGATATTGCCTCAGTCTTGAGCATGCCCTAGTACGAGTATTAGGAAAGTATGCAAGGACGTATCTGTTGGAATTTCAGCTTGCACCTTTGTACTTGTGTAGTTAAGAAGAAGAGATATTGTATTGGAAGTAGGATATTTCATATTAGAACATCGCAGCAGCTCCCCGCTACATTTACAAGGTGCTGTGCAAACTGTGGTACTTGAAAATTGAAGTGCTGTAAAGGCGCGTGCTAGTAGTGCTCCACATAGAACGCGCTAAATACGCGTAAATTGGAGTACCCATTACATGTACATGTCCATTCTACTCCTGGGCCAAGTCCGTTCATTCTCAATCTTGTATGCTGTAAGTCCATTAACAGCTTTCATGAATGAGGTTGAGATGATACATACTAAGAATAAATAAACTTCATAATTGTATACTCCACTTATCTAAATGGGTAACTACTTAGTTGCCCATACCTCATTTTCCTTATTTTAATCACTAAGTCCGGGATTGAGTAGGACCACTCCTGAAATGCACAATGCCTTTGCTCCTTCTATCTAGTCATCAGGTAAACAAGGAACGAGCGGCCCATTCAAGCCTTGCCACTAGGAACTGTTACATATATCCAGTAGTTAGTAATGGCCGAATTCAAGAGTCAGGTGTGATAATAGTTGTGGTGGGTTATTTCGGCTAGTCTTCATACACCAAATTCACCTTCAAGGGCTCACAGACAGAACTAATTATAAACATCTAGGCACATGTGAAGTTGGGTTTCTCTATGAATGACTTTCACCAGTTCTTCAAAGACCAAATCACATCACATACAAGCTTAGTCATACAGTCACATATCATGATGGCGTGGGCTTCACCAGGATAGACACGGGCGTACCGTACAACTGTATGGCTAGACGAGGACGTGTGACAAGCCTGCTCAGTGTCTAAAATCATTTCCATATCACCCAACCACACGGCAACAGAGTCCAAGGGGCTTTGAGCTGCTTATATAGTAGCACCGCCAGGTAGTCAATAAGAGACGCACCTGAAACCATACATATGTAGCTTTTCTAGTAATATGCTGTTGGGGAATGTTTCTCGATGTTCACTACCAAATGTGGTGATTGATGTACACTGAAGCCCTCTCTCTAACCCCCAGGCGCCTCGCAAGTCCCCCCTTCCCCATTCTAAGCCACCTACTGTAGAACGGCGTACATGCATGTGCCTCCCTATGCTATGCTTTCCTTGCCTCTCCCGTAATCCCCGTATGTTCCCATCTACTACATACTGTATGCTTCCCAAGATAGGTAGGAAGACGAGAAAAGAAAAAGGCGTAGGTAGTCCTGCTGTAATATGCCTCAGCCCTCTCCGGGTTTGGCTGAAACGGAAAAAAAATATTCCGCATCTGTTGGGTATATCCTCCAAAAATAAACCTCAACGGGCCTAAAAGCCCGGAAACTCCATAAACAGGAAAAAGAAGAAGGTAATAAATGAAAATAGCTGAGAGATGGTTGGGTATATCAGATTCATATACATATATGCCCTCTGGTTAAGGAAAAAAACAGAAAAAGAAAAGATAATGGAAGTTGCAATCTTATGACGACGCAAGCTTCGTATAAAGAAGAAACGTCGTGTGCTGATGTCTTCCCCGTGACCAGGCGAATCATAGGATGGTACCAAGCCGACCCCTTTTGACTACGCCGAAACCTCTCGACACGGAACAGACTAACCTGGTCCGCTTCTCGATGTCGTTAACCCAGTCAGCCAGGACTGTCCTGTTGTAGTGTGGGAAAAAAATAGATGGAGACGAAACGACGCCATGACATGTATCAATATTCTATCCGAGAGCTTGCCCGATAACTGCTTGATCGTGCTGTCGTCGTGAAGGCGGTGGCGATAACCCGGTATTATAGGCGTCGTCGTGAGTGTGAGTGTGAGCGATCTGTGGTGGGACTGACGATGACGAATAGATGCGTGAATGGCCATTGCGGGAACTATTAACAATCGCACCTCTCGAGCCCGTCGGTGATGAGTCAGCACTACTGCTCTGCACGCTTTCGGGCTGGCTGTAGCTTCGCGAGGCCCTCGTTCGACTATTGCCGCGGCTCAGGCTCTTGGGCGTGCCCGGGGGGATCTTCTGCAGGCGCGAGGCCTGGCGTCTAAGAGGCTGCACGAAAGGGTCGTCGCCGGGTATCATCTCATCCGTCAGTCCGCTCCGCGCGTTCGGCGCCCGCGCAAAGGCCGCCGGCTCCGGGGCCCGGGGCAGGTCCAGGCTGTAACTATTATAGCTGCCGCCACCAATAAACGATCTCGGCGAGATGACGGCGTCCGTCGAAGGCCGGTTCGCGCTCGGCTTCTGGTACTGGATCTTGGCCGAGTTGGTCGAGTCTTTGGATGTGTGACCCGTCCTAGTCGTCGCGTTGCTGTTATACCCCGCCTCCGTTTCCTTCTCCTCCCGCCGGCTTCCTTTCCACGTCTCTATCTCATCGTCGCCAATAGGCGTCAGGCCCCTGTTGAATAGACTGGGCCTCCGTAACCGTCGTAAGAACCAGTGACCCAGTATCCCTATTATCACTACTCCGAGGATCCCGAAAACCGTGCTTAATACGATAATTAACTTGGTGTGGTCTGTTACGTCGCTAGCACGCTTCTCCATTGCGAATAACATGGTGCTGATGGGTGGGTTATGATATGGATAAGCTGCTCGTCTCAGATTTCGAATAAACCAAGTTGAACCTAGGATGGTTTGTATATCCAAATATGTGTCTTGGGATTATTGGAGAGCTAAGGCGATGTCATGAATAGAGAATCCATGGGCCCTGTTGGATGAAGAAAAGACCAAGTGATATTCACAGCTTCCTTCCCCACAGGTCGGCCAGAAGGTTCCGGTCCTCTAGAAAATTTCAAGCTGCTCCCGATATTCGAAATATCCTGTGCGGTCAGATCGTTAGTTGACATTCCCGGCTAGGCTGTAATTAAGTAATTATCTTGAAATGGGTGCACGTTACACCCATTGAGTCAGCGGCTTTGTCGCCTCCTGTCGTGGACGACTGTGGTCGACTAGTTGTATAGTCATCTACAGGTCAGAATTGACTCGGCCCTGGCTCTTTCCTCGATACGGCACGCCCAAATACCAGCTCAGGTTGTTGATACTATCGTCAACAAGTGCAGTCGTTCGATATGGGCACCCAGTGAGCACCGGGTTGTAGCATTTGCAAGCGTCCCTGTTGTAGAAAAAGAACAGAAAAAATATGGTAATTAGAATCCTACTAACACTTATTCAGCTTCCAGTGTCGTCAAGGTAGCAGCGCCGTATTGCTGCCATCAGATGCCGAGACGAGACGAAAAAGGTTGGGCAGGTAAGAGGGTGTAACGAGAGACAGGAATTGGTCTGAATGGGAGTGCGTCTACTACCAAGGCTCGTTCATCCGTGGGGAGAGCATATAGCTCTGCTCTACAGGATGAAAAGAGTGACGGGACCGACGACAGGTAGACACACACACGCACACACGCACGCACAAGGGCAACCGGCGAGGCAGATATATACTGGCCGTGTTTCGTTCTCCCCTCAGCTAGAGATAGGTATATCAAAGAGAGGGAGGGGAGCTTAGGGTGAGATATGTATGAAGAAGAGGAGGAAGGGGGGGCCAAGCAATAGGTAAGCTTGGAAGGAAAGCTCCCGCTTTGCTTCATCGAGACAAGGAAAGGGCGCTCGACGACGGGTGGGCTACGAGCTATTAGTATACTACCTATCTAACCTACATGGTATGTGTGTATGCATGTAAGAAGGATAGCGAGCAAGCAAGTAGCCAAACCCGGCCACCACTGCGACGCAAGTCCACGCACGTCTTTCCCAGCATACGACTCCGCAGGCTCTGGAGCAAGCGAGTAGCAAGACGGGTGATGGGGGAAAAGTGTGGTGCTGGCTGGCCTGCCCGCTTTCGGGTGTGGGTATTGGGCTGGGCGTGCAGAAGTGCAAGATGCAGGCTACACCTAGGGGAAGGGTATTTGTGTTGTACTTGCTGCTGATCCCAAGCCACACGTTTTGTTGGTCAGAAAGAAGCTGCAGCCCAGTCTGGTCGAAGTGAAGGGTCAGGAACCGGGCCAGGGGAAACCAACAAGGAATTGCAGTCGAAGAAAGAAGCTGGTTCCTGGTGGTGTGAAGTTTTATGTGCCTAATTAGCTTTTGGAAACTTTTCCCCTGTAAGTACATAGGACTGTATGTATCATGATTCCTTGTAAAATCGGGAGAGTACAGATTAGACATATAATTTAGCTATTATAACTCTGAGTCTAACCCGACTTGACCTGACCTGGCTTCCCTACTGAGCTCTTCACAGGATTCGAGAGTCTCCTTTCGTATCTACATATAAGCAGAGACTCGAGAGATTATAATAGTGTCACAACCACTGTATCCATGAGTTCACCCATGTTCTACTACAGCGTGGATCAACAGCAGAAAACTTGTCGTACATAAGTACATAACCATGTGGAACACACTATTCCCGGTCCTAAACTTGACGGGGCGGGCGATCGCTGCGGTGTGATCGGACAAGGACCAAAAAAGAAACTAGCTTAGGGACAAGTTACAAGGGTTGCTGGAGTTAAGTTTGAGTTTTTGGTCGCTCTGGGTGGCATTTCGAAAGGAGTGGTGTCTCGTCATTGCTGAATATGCATACCTATGTAGGTAGTTAGGATTGACGGCGTGAGCCGGTATACAACCAAGACGTCGGTATACCTAATCTCTCGGCCATTGTCGGTCAACAAATGCGATGCTGCCGCGACACCGAGTTAATTGACACAAAATGCTAGACGGTCATGCCTTGGCAGGGCCGCGATCCATCAAAAAACCCCGTAGTCCGCCCCCATAGGTCCGGCCCCCGCTTGTTTCTTGTTTCTTTCGATTTACCCTTTTTGCTCGAGCTTGTGCTGGGGTTCCGACTAGGTTTGAGAAACGGAAGCGAGATGATGATGGGTTTGCTAAGTACTAAGGAGAAAGCGTTTTTTACATAACCAGGTTACGGTTGTTAAGGTGCTGTTACTGGTAGATACCTATATCTATGCTATGTACATATGCTGCAGTGTTTGCAAGGCGCAGATGAATAATCAATCAATTGACAATCACATAGATCGCCAGAAAACAGCGCTGAGAGGTGCCATGTGTCCGGCATGGTTTTTGGCCGTCGATCGCGGCCCAGATCCAGATTTCCAGATCTGACATTATCTTTTGTATGTATAGCTTCTCATTGAGCGCAATGGACTTCTGTAAATACAGGTTTCTCGACACCATCTCGTTTGCATCAGGTAACCTGTCTGCACATCTCTGCCTTCTGCTCTTGGATTGGGCAGTCCTATAGGTTTGTGGTGCTGTGTGTGCTCTGTCACTGGTCAACCGGTGAAGCAGGCGAAGAGACGGTCGACAAATCAAAATAAAACCCACAATCCAGGCACAAGCGAATCAAGCGTCACGAGGCCTTGCACTCTGACCTCTTCGTTCATGCTTAAATCTAGTTCTGCATTTGTGCCTGGCCCTGGTGGGGTGTGAGACAGGGATGTCACTCTTGTACCTAGATCGCGACGTTTGAAGAGCATTATCTCCTTTTTACATATTTACGTTCGTCTTGTAGCGTGCAATCAGGTATGAGTATGTACAGCTGTAGAGACGCGAGTGTTTTATTACTTGGTGGTAGCGAATTCGTACGTTGGACCTTTTTACATCTACGCGAGAGTCACGGACAGCGAGGTTCGCCTCTGCCTGACTCTCACCGATGCGAATCAAATGAAGTACCCATATAGTACCTAACTTGCTCGCTATCGGAGATTTAGGAGATTTTTATTGTTGTTTCTGACCACCGAGACCGTAGCATCAGACCAGACCGAAGCTCGATGGTAGCCAATAGTCATGCTCATCGTGGATTAGTGCTATGCAAGCACTCAAGCCGATAACCCTATAGTGATATCAGCTACTAACCTTAGACTCGTTAAGTGCCGCGAATCCGAGCAGACCCGAGCGAGGGATAGGTATCAATTTAGGATTCGGAGCGGAGCGAGCGAGAGACATGACGGCCTTACCAAGTTAAGTGGGTGCCCATACACACGTATGGTTCCTCCCTCTTCCTATCTGCCTCTCTCCGATTCTTACCATCTCGTTAGAAGTAGGCAGTGGCTCTGTGATCGAGTCCATCACGATCATATTTCCCTATTGGATATCCCCCGCCGCCAACACATCGTCGACAAGTTCCCTACCCCTGGTTCGACAGCATAGCTTACAGTAGGTCCACGGGTACATAGGCGACGCCTGCACCGAGTACTTACAGGAGGCTGACAGGTGCTCGCAGGATCATGAAACAAGTGGCACCGTCATCGTGTGCAACATTCATTGGCCCGGGTCTAGCCAGTAACCAAGCCCATCGTTGATGTTTGTCCTGCGTAGCTTTTCCCGGTCTTCTAGAATGACAGAAACGTGTGCTGTACTTTTCGTATTAACAAATCAATATCTTCTTGCATTGCGGCTGATGAATCCTCTCTGTCTCTCTCTCGAAGCGGTCAATCGGTCAGGAGCTCTTGATTGCATTATTCGTTTGCTATAATTAATGTCGAATTTAATTCATCGCTTGAAATCCGCGCGGGAGCTCTCGGGTCGGCTATTTCGCCTGTCCTTCACCCTGCCTTAGGTATTAATTCTATCCCGTCTTAAGTATGCACTTACCAAATATATGTACGTATATCTTGTCGACAAGGTAGGTTGCCGAACTCCCCAGTAGACATACAGCACTAATTAGTCCCAAAGCGGAGGCTGGGTTGGGGGTGATACTACTTCGCAATCAATCTGATACTCCTTGCTTGCCATTGCGCCAGCCTTTTTGTCACCCTACCTGAACATCTCAAAGCTTCGAATAAGCGGTGTGTGGCCGAACTATTGAGAAGCCATGTCACGTTCAAGGCTGGTGGAAATTGCATGCTTCGACTGCCTATGCTATAGCTATCATCAAGAGACTTTTATTAGGCCTTTCTGAACGAGTGGCCTTTTGTGCCAGGCATCTTACGATGCAACTCATATAACATAGCAGTAGTACCACTACCAGAGAGTGGCATAAGTCCAATGAGTAGATATAACAGATACAATGGGCAAATAACAACTTGACAAGTGCCTATATACAGGGTATTTACAGCGTTCTCACAGCCTACCTCTTTGCCGAAGGGCCCGAAGTCTCTGTCGGGATTGTAAATGGTGTGTGTCATTGGCGCTTATTCCCCCTCACATCTACGTTATCTTCTGTATGAAATGCAATGCAATGCAGCTTTCCTACATGCGCCTAGACGCCCGGAAGAAGCCACAGTACGACGTGAGTACATATGTACGAAGAAAGGAATTGTTTCGTTTGCAACAAGACTTGATCGACTCAAGGAGGAAAGCAAACGCTTACATATACACATTACATAGATTCTAGCGAGATTCTTCTTTTCTCTCGGCACAAATTGCAAGTAAGGATGCGAAACGCCTACCTATTTTAAATTCGCACAGCGATCATGGCCGTGAGATTGCAACAGGGCTAATTATCATAACTTCAACGGGTAGGACGTTTTCCAAGGCCCTTGTTAAGATTATTAGTAGGAATTCTTGAAACAAAAAACAATGGGTTCTTGTTTCGAAGGTCTCTGCGCGACGGCTCTTCGCATCATCTCTAAGCTAGCTTGGTTCACTGATGACAAGCATACCCCGGCTGGACCCCAGCTAGCTCGTCCCGTCCCTTGTACCTGGATAGGTACTTGTCAGTTGAAGGTGTAACGGAGAAAAGCCTGCTAATTGAAGATTCCCCAGCCGGTAAGTCAATCGATTCTCAACCTACCTATTATTATATGTACTTTGTGCACAATCCTACAAGCCACGACAACCAGCGAACGAAAAAGATCACCAACGCCGTGGGCGTGGCGTGGCGTGTGCCTCCAGAGTTAACTGGCTACCGATTCCTCGGGCTTCTCTACTTTTAGGGTGTTAGTTAAACTGTCAGCTGTCACGTCTTCCCGTCCAGCTTGAGCGCGATTTGGGATGCCGTCAACGCCTCTCATCATCATCTTCTTCATCGTCATCGTCATCGTCATCGTTTATGCAGTTTCTTATCACCAGGCACAGATGACTACCTATTCGCCAGCCTGGTTCGTAATAAGGGACGGGTGACCGGATAACGTCAGAGGAAGGAAGGAAGAGACAAGGCTTGGAATAGATGTCTATCTCACACATATTAGCTAATAACACCTCAAGGTGAACACCATCAAGCTTTCCTCGGAAATTATATATATCTAATTTCGAGCATCGTTACCAAATATTTGCCATATATCGACCCAGAACTTTGAAAAGATAAAGTGTCAGATGATATTAGATGCAAGGTACCACCACAATCACCTCACTGGCGTTCCCTTCCCCCTTTCCTGGTGATGCGCCCGCCCTGACATACCGAACGACATTCTGGTATGTGATTGATTCGTCGTATTTGGTATCGTTTGTTTAGCTCGTTCCAAGATGTCAGCGATGGCGGACAGGCCAAGATGCAATATTCCAACAAGAGACAGCTCTCGCACTAGCCCGGGTTATGGTATGCGGAGGGTGCGGAGGGACCAGCTCCATTGCCGTCTCACTTCACCTATTAACACAGGTTAGGTAAGCATCCATGTATCTAGCTAGTCTAGCTTGCCACAAAACGGGCAATAAGCTCCAAAAATCCTTGGCCTGGATAATCGCAATTTGGATTCATCATTGTTAGGTATTGTCAGTGTATCGTTCCCTCAGGGTGACAGGTGCTTCCCGTATGTACACACACCTTCATGCCGTGTTGTGTTGTATTGGAGCGGGTAGGTAGATGACTGGGCATCTCAAAGATGGAAAGCCAACGGCGTCTATTCTAAAATCTCAGAGCCGCTGATTGCTCTCGCTTCAGCAGTGCAACCTCATGGTGTTGGGATGGGATGCTTTTTGCGTGCCCGTGCACTTTGCACACACAGGTACAGGCTCACTCGCATACCCACATGACCTACTTAACTTACATATAGGACTTAGTACCTGAATAAATATGTCTTGGCCCCCGGAATACTAATTTGGCTGCTTGCTTGCTTGCTTACACAGAAAAAACGTTCATAGTGCGGGGAGTTTTCTTTGCGGCTAATCAGGAACGGAACAAAACTACCTAACCTACCAACTCTAGCAAATACATGCATACTCAGTAGACTAAGTTAGTACCATGGCACCAGAGGAGGAGGCCAAGGTATTTCTTTCCATCCTTCACTGCCCAAGCTCAGTCTGGTAAACCCAATATCTGCCTATAAATATCCTGCATACAACAGACAAAAACATCCCGCACTTGATTATTGGAAGATGATCTCTACTACAAGAGGATAACCGTCATATATTCTATGGTTATTCTCCAACTTGGGACAACGACAGACAACAAGTAGGTCAGCATGAGCCATACCTACTTGCGAAAGGATTCAAATAGACTCTTATACGTTGGTACCTATTGAGCGCCACAATGCGGGTGGTGAGATTGGCCATCCCATCAGGTAGTCAGGCGGGCAGGCGGGTAGGTGGGTAGGTGGGTAGGCAACTCTTTGATCAGTTCTCTAATATCTACTAGTTTACGACGGCAAGGCTTGGTATAGATGAAATGGATGATCCAAAGGATCAAATTTGGGATAATACCGTACGCACACACCTACACCATCATTACTCGACTTACGTGAGCCTCTTGTTAGTTTCGCATCGACCCTGCATGATCAGGTAGGTGCTGCACATAGGTAAGTATGATGATATACATATCTTGACTCCGCTTGACTATACATTACATACCTATCCGCCGAACCACGTTTCTTGTTCCTGGCAGATCACTTGAGTAGTGTGGGCGACTAAGCCTAGGAAGGCCTTCTCGCCCGAAATCGTGAGCAACAAGCCGTCAAGCTTTTTTACCCAGTCTTGCCCAGTTTTCTATCTCAGACCCATACAATGCCACTCTATAACATACAAGATACCTACCTAAATGCAGATGCATATCATACAGCACAGTACATACAGTACTTTTGTGAGCCCGACCCGTCGACCAAACTAGGTTAGTGACCGTTATGCTTTAATAGCGGGGTAGGAAGAGCAAACATGGAAACGATGTGAGAAAGCCCCCCTTCCCCCTTTTTTCCGCCCCCGAACCCCTGGCCTGGGTCTTTTCAAGCCTCACTCACCGCCAGTCAGCAAATTGTCTGGGGTTAGTGTCTACCTAATCTACACATGCCTTCTATATAAGAAATATGTCTATATTGGGTAGGTAGTACAAACAACAACCGTACCTACAGTACATCCTACATACATATGTATCAATGTCTCACTTTTGTGTATGTATGTATGTAAGTATGTATGTATGTACGTATATGGTAATTCACACTCTGGTGAGTCAATTCAAGCACGTCAGCCCATTCAATGCTGGGGCTCCCTTGCATGTACCATGAAGACCAAACGTTCTTGGCGAGGTGAGGCTGGTGAAAGGATGGGTTCGTTGTACTGGGAGATTGTCGTCGAATCGAATTCGCCCAGGTATCTAAAAAAATAAAAAAAACGCTGCCCGTCCCTTCTGCTTGGAGATATGTTTTACTAGGTTAAGCGGTGGTTCAGAATGACCGGTGCATGGCGTTCACGGAGCCGAGATAGCTACCCACTCCTCACATACAAAAGAAACATCTATCTGCACGTACTGTAGATAAGATCGCAATGGATTAACAATCAAGAGTATAAGCCCGAGGCACGTTTCATCCGTCCTTTCGTCACGAAACAAAGTAGTGTAACGGCCCTCCCACCGGCGTATACGTATTGCGTGCAGTGCGTGAAAATGAATGAATGAAGATAGCGAGTCCCGAACCGAGCGTTGCATATGACTAAACCGTCGATCAACTTGGAGAATCAACCAATCCCCAGGGTTTGGGGAACGGGGGGATGTTGTGGTTGCGCCAAGGTTACGTGTAAGTATATCTCTCAATTGTTTCAGAATTCCCACGTTTTCGGAGCCGGCAAATTATTTATTTTATCTGTCCACCTATCTATACTTATACCTAAGTATAAAGACTACGCTAGCCACTATTGCGTGAATAAAGCAAAGTAGTTAGATAACTATGAGCGCTAAAAGAAAAAGGAATGAGGAGGGGAGACGAAAAGCAACCTGCGTATCGTTTCGTGCGTTCGTTTACCTCAAGCGGAAATAGTGCCATACCTGGCCGTTTGATGTTGACGTCGGTGCTGATGTAAGTATGCATAATTGTACGCGGGCATATATCTAAAGGTAGGTATCAAATGAGGCTACCTACTCGATGTGAACTGCCGACCACGGTTTTGGAGACAAGCAGCTTGAATCGAATGTAACCACACATTACACATTTATCAACCTAAGCATTGATCAGTCAAGGCATGATATTAGGGCATTGTTCGTCAGTTTGTCATAAGTACAGACGAAGAGGGCAACACCCGACTCCAAAAAGCCCCAAGTCAAGTTTTTGGCTTCTATCTAGGTAGGTTAGGTAGGATGTCTATCTATATCAATTCATTGATCAGCAATGAGATGACGAAAGCCTTCCCGGACCCAGACAAAACATCCGCTCGGTTCCGCATGGTCTTTAGGTAGAAGTGGGTGATTGAGTGAGCGGAAGTATGTACACCCACAACTCTCAAACACCTGCTGTGCTACCTACCTAAGCAAACGCCTTTTCGTGAGACAAGACAGAAGGATTGGTTCCCTAGGTTTAGGTTAGAATATACTCTCTATGCTCATGTTGGGAGGTTTAGGTTCTAGGTAAGGTAGGGTAAGATCCGTCTCTATATCTAGAAGAAGCCGAAGGTAGTCTTCGGGTTGAATTTGCAAAACCCGATCGCCGATATACCTACCTGTCACATACCAACCATCGAGCATTGCGCATTGCGGTTCTTTTGAATGAAGGCTACAGATCTCTAGTACAATACTTAACTGCCCCGACAGTGTAGCCTCATCACCGACTAGCACCCCGTATCTACCTACTACTACCCTGTTTGAAGGAATGGGTTGAACCATCGTTCGGATACCTCATATCGTACAATGCCATACTTGCTGGATACTGGTCTCACATCCACCTAGGTTAGTCTAGTATTGTATCACCTGTTTCCATTCTTGTTGAGGTGGTACCAAGAAGCGTGTCAGGAGGGAAGAAAAACTTGATATCAAGTCTTACATACTGACTGCTATGGTGGCCAACAACCATCACAACAATACTATAGATGAGACTGGGTTACATACATAGTGCAATATGCATGACATAGGGCATGGTGCCGGACGCGTCCTCGGCAGGCCCGGAAATGATAGCAATTCATGGAAAGAAAAACAGGGCCACGTTTTCGGCAAGGAAGCGAGCGAGCAACGCACACTTCCGCGTCCATAGCTACCGAGCAAACCTCGCTTCATCATGCACACACACACTATCTACACGGTTGATACTATCTTGACTTACTATTCGTCTAAGCCTGATATTACACTTAGTGAGCTAACTACAAGCTACGGGGATTACCTACATAAGGCTCAAGAGAGCAGGACTCAATCCGAGGAAACCGATAGACGGATAATCCCTGCTGTAAAGTAATTGCCCTCGGTCCCTGCGAATAGATAAGGAGGAATGAGAACGAGAGGGGAGGGGAAAGGAAAATGAGGGCAACAGCATAGGTGCCGAGAAACACCAAAAAATAGTATGCCATTCTATAATACTATCCCAGATATACATACGTATGGACACGTGAACCCATAATAATAATCCCCTAAATTTCTCCCGGTACCGTTTCCCCCCCACTCAGTCTTGTATCATTTCATTTCATCTCGTTTCGAAACAATGATAAAAAGCAAAAAGCAAGATCCCTTCCAGATCGACAGTTCTTGTTTCGTTTCGCGGCGACCCGGACGTGGAAAATGAGTGGTCCAACTCATATGCATACCTGGGAGTAAGATAGGTCTCTTAAAACACGGCGTTATAGTCTCTCGGAGATTTCTACCTATGTATATACCATAGAAAACCAAGATCAAGGCGTCATCGGATAACATCCTCTACAGTACTTGTCTATCCGAGGATTCCTTACAACTTGCCACATTGTCCGCCATCAGGTCTCTTGGCGCGTGGGCCAAGGGGGATATTACAGCCCCCTACCTATAATAATAAAAAGGGGCGTTATATATAGATATAATTTAAAAGTGTGATAGTTATCAAGATATCGAAAATATGTTCTGAGCTTTTGCTTGGACACTGGCCCTGAAATCTACTTAGGACGGAGGTAGGCATTCGCTTAAACATCGAAAGAGAGCAAGCGACGTATTGACTACTGAGGAGGTCGGATATGTATCCATGGGCATGCAATTGCATGAAAACAAGGGCCTGCTTCTTGCTTGGTCCAGTTATAGTTAAAATACATCATGATACGATGAGCGGTCGCACGGTACTTTGCTATGTGCTCTCTGTGCCTGCTGACGAGATTATTGTCTCATGACACTACCTGGATACCTAGTATAGTGTGATTGACACTTATGATATTGTTTGCCCTCTCGGGTTCCCTTTGCTTTAATATTTCGCTTGTTTGACTGCGAAGGATCATGTAGGTGAAGGCAGGTTGAACGCTCCGTCTGGCGCCTTGTGAACAGAGGCCATGAAGACCCTTCAAAACAGCGGGAAGCGGCATAAAACAAGTGCGAAAAGAGAGATGGTGCACTAACATGGTGCTATCAAAGCTCAAACTTCAAACGTGGTCGTATATAGATATGTATATGTGTAAGTATGTATGTTAAAGTTCGTATGCGGTATATAGTGAAGTCAATGTTGAGGGGGTATGTCGTCGAATGGTCGATATACTTCCCAGGGGATATCAGTTCCACCTCCCGTTCCAGACACCCATGCGATAAAAGTGTGTACAGTCTAGTATGCTAGTAGGGTACGATAGTCCGAACAAGTACGTATGTTTGTAGGAGAAGACAAGACTCCGTCGCTGATGCAAACTCCCCCCATATAACACCTCCTTTCCATGGCAAAGGAACAAGATCCCCCTGCCAAACAACCTCGGATTCCTTACAGCTGAATCCGCCACGGCCGTGTCTAAGTCCGCTATGGTTGGCTATTTGTGGAGCTGGGACCAAATTCGGCTTCTAGCATATACTGGAAGTTTTGACTGATTGCCATAGTCGCCTGAGCTGCGGACTCAGACTCGGCCCTTCTTCTTGCGCCAACCTCTCTGGCTTCTGCCCTTTTTGCCGACTCCTGAGCCGCCTTCATCTTCATTAGTAGCGTCGTACCAGACCCATTTGCACCATGGTCACCATTTATATGACCATTGGGAGCTCCATGGTTGCCCGGAGAGGCGGGCGCATTTGGAGTTGATTCGCCGCTCTTTTCGGTGACAATGATTGAAGGTAGTGCTTCGAGCTGTGGGTATCCCTAATAAAACCCATCGGGCCCGGCACTTCCCCTGCTTCCAGCCGAGGTAAGCTGCGGCGTGGTTTGAACGGAACTGCCGCTATCACTAGGCGTCGGAGGCTCGACGACCTGGTTGCGAATCGCCATGATCCACTCATGTTGCAACAGTTCAACTGCACTAGCTCGCTTCCTTGGGTCGCGCACAAAACAGCGTTTTAGGAAGTCGATTCCCTGCGGGCTCAACTGGTCGGGACTTGGGAGTTGTGGCGGATTGCCTTGCGCGATATTGTACATGATGGCCCATTCGTTGTCCAAGTTGGACCAGGGTCGCCGCCCTGTTACCATCTCAAGGATGACGCAACCCAGAGACCATATGTCAACGGCCCCGGCATGGCCAGGATTCTCGCCTTTGATAACTTCAGGTGACATGTACATAGGTGTTCCGGTCATCGACCCGGTAGGTTTGCTGGTAGCTGGCCCATGGACTAAGGTGCGTCCTTGACGTGCGATGACTTTGGCAGCACCGAAGTCGACGTACTTGATAACGCCGTTGTGGTCGAGAAGGATATCTAAGCAACATATTAGCTCTGTAAGCCAGGAGGCGTTGTAACGGATCATAAGGGAGAAAACTTACTCTCTGGCTTAATGTCACGGTGGGCGATTTGACTTTCATGCAAATACGCCAGCCCCTCTAGAAGCTGTAGGGCATACACCATGACAACCTGCTCGTCTTCGATACGACCATGCTCCAGCAACCCCGCGAGGGAACCACCGGAGCAAAACTCCATGAAAATATACACGCGGTCCCGATGGACTTCAATACCGTAGTACGAGACCACGTTCGGATGATCTAGAACTTCTAGCACACCCATTTCATCCTTGATTTGCGTGGCAATCTGTGGGACGAGTTTCGGGTCTTGGAGACGGATCTCTTTCACAGCCATGAGATGCCCTGTGTCGAGGTTCATGGCAGCATAAACGCTGCCAAAGGTGCCTCCACCGACGAAGTGGCCCTGTTGCCATCTCATAGTCACATTGGTAGCTGACGAAGAAAGGAAAGCCAAAGATCGATCAACTTCGTTGGAAACCTCCAAAACCCGTCCCAGACCCTGCCTTTCGGCAATGACCTCTCTTTGTATTTCATCGACATCTTGGAGTTGCCTCATGCGCTGCTCCTGTATTAGTTTGGCGGCCTCCTCGTCATCGATATGCCTGTCCTTATCGAATCTTCTAAACTGCCCAACCAGAGCTTCGATACGCTGTTTTTCTGACTGTGCTGCTTGGTTTGATTTGGCACCGAGGATATCGAAATGAGAGATCAGTAGAGACATGCAGCCGGATACCTTGGCCCGCAACCTGGCATATTCATCTTCGCCCAAGCCCAGTATATGCCGACCTGTTGTCATACTCATGGCGAATTCCAGGGCAGGCACAGCCCACCTGAAAGATTTGCGGTCCGTGACTTTGCAGTCGTCACAGATGAAGCTGACCCAGTCGAGACCGAGCTTTGTGAGTTTGATGTTGTTCATTTGACGGCGATTGCTGTCCATGTTCAGAAGTGACCGCCTTCCAAATTCGGTGGCAAACACGAAGCACGTCTGGATAAGGTCGTGGCAGTCCATTCCTTGTGTTTGTTTCCGTATGATTGCCACGCTGTCCATGAACGTGTTGGACAGCTTGAAGCCAACCTTCCGGATTTCGAACAGTCTATTGTTGACTTTATGTAGGTTCGAACGCGCCTCCACTATGAGATCTAAATGCATGTCGATCTTATCGAGGAAGACATTTCTCACATGTGCTAGCCGGGCTTGGGATCCATCGGCAATCAGGCGCATCTGACCTAGCTTCAGATCGGTCGACTCGATGTTGAGGGGCTGAATGCTCCGGTTGCCAAACCAAGTGAGAGGAGCCTCAGGTCGTAGAATTAATACATACGGATCTGTAACGTCTTCGGACACCTCCTCGTGCAGGCAAGTCCGTAAGATAGTCCGCACTTCCTCGTCACGCCCGACCAAAGAGGGCGAGGCGATGATCTGTATGCCATCAACTTCGTCGACGAGGAAGTGACCTGTGACTGAAAGGCGCTCGTATAGGTACTGGAGGTCCTCGGCGTCTAATGCTATACTCATATCTGACGCATTCTCGTAGTGGTCGCTGAGCAGTCTTGAAAACCGTTGTAACATTCTTTGCCGAACACGAACAGAGTCCAGCATCTGCATATACCTTTTGCTCATGTCATCGGCGCTCTCCTTGGGATTCCTCTGCAGCTCGCGCTCAAATGTCTGGCTTAGTCGGCTGAGCACCTTGTATGTGAGATTACTAAATTGTTCGGCAACTTCGATGTCACCTCCTTGCAGATGTCTTCCGATCTCATTCGCAAACTCCCATTCTTGTGACAAAATCTCGGCTTCTTTGAAGGTGTTCTTGTTCCTGCTGAGCTTCCAATTCAGCAATTTAAAATAATATTTTAAGGCATCCAGCACAACTTGGTCGAAAGACTCGTCGATACATGGCGGGAGCTGCCAACCTGGTTGAGGTTGTGAGACGACGAGAGTCTCTTGCTTGATGCGAATTGCGAGTTTCAAAAGAAGCTCAAATTGAGCAATCATCTGATCTTGAAGAATAGGGGTTTGTTGGGTAGTGTCTTTCGTCTTTCGTGCATAGGCTACCCCTACGTTGATTATCTCCTCGATTAGGCGAGATGGAAAGCTAATCAGCGTAAGTATCTCCTCGATATAAGGTGGTAAATGGCGTTTATGGGAAGCGGCCGAGTTCATAATGAGCGATTCTTTCGCCTTTGCGATCGTGCTCGATATGGGCGTCAGCATGCTTCTCCGTATCATTGTCTTCGTTTTCTGAGCATGCTCCTGCTTCGTCGCCTCATCGGTATCGTCGTGAAGCGACGTGAGACCGTCTTCTTTTAAGAGGCGATCCAAGAAAGATGTTTCGTCACTGAGTCGGTTGGTACTCGGAGATCGCGCCTTTGTCTTATGGAAATCGAGCTCATCGTTCCCCACCCACTTTCTGAGGATGGACAGTTCGGTGTTAATCATCTCGTTGGTGTTATACCACGAGAGCACAGCATCGCAGGCTTCCTGGAACGCTGGAGACGCCGCGGTTGGTTGGGCCTGTATCAAAGCCTTCCAAGACGGATACAAACTTTCGCATTTCTCGATCTTCTTCACAACATCTGCAATCTGCTCCACAGCAGGCTTGCCTGCCTCGGCTTCACCTTGCACTTCGAAACGGATGATTTCATCAATTGTGCGGTCGAGCTGAGCTCGCGCCTCGTCAATCATCCTCCGTTGCAGTGCGAAAGAACGGCCCGTTGTCTTTGACCGGATACCCAGCCATAAATCAGCCTTGTGCGCTGCCTTCGCTCCTTGAAATTCGGATGTGCCTAATAGGCGTCGTTTCTCTTGTTTCACCACGTCCCCCGTCAAGACTGCAGCCAACATGCCGTGCCATTCCAGACGTTCACGATTTGCGGGGTCTCTGACATCGTCTTCTGTGGGTTGTGTATCGTCTATTAGATTCTGGAACATGATAGTTTCGTCGTTGAAGCGATCGTCATAAGCACCCTCCGATGAAGGGGTTTCGCCTTCTGATTCATCGGAATAATCGACGCTCGGGGTTTGTGGATCGAAGTAGCTGCTCTGTAGAGGATCCTGGCGCATCATGCGTATATATGCAGGCTCTTGATCTCGAAATTTGTCGTGAAGGTCGCGACGACGAGACGCGGACCGGGTAGAAATGAAGCTCGGCGGTGGCCCTCGTTGCGGAGCGTAGGTGTTGGAAGGTGTTCGGTTGACATGGGGACGCTGAACGGGTCTTGGATTGGTGCCATTTGACGTTGGACTGGTCACAGATTCGGTAGCGGATGCTCTCTGGCGCCCTGCGTTGTTGGCAACCGAATTTGGGGCCAGAGAGGTTATCGAGGCGGAGAGAGTTCCTTCGCCGTAAGGCCCCAGGGCGGCTACCTCATCATCGCGCTCGAGTTCGGCAGGATCAGGCGCGGAGTCTTCTGATGAATTCGATACCGACGCATCGGAATCTATGGCATGGGTGATGGGCCGTGGGTTACTGGCCTTCTCTTGGGCTAGGTCGGCCTCGCCCTGGAAAAATCGCACAGCGCGGGGTGAGGTCTCGGCGGACATGTTTATCGAGTGTTGTCCTGCAGCTGTTCTGAGAGGAACTAGCTGGAGCAACGTCCAGTAACTACCACGAAAATGACTGTCATCCGGATTCTTAGGTGTTATCTATCGATGTTATAAGACGGGTACGTAGGTAGTAGGTATGTTCGCGAAGGAACTGGGATCGAGATCGGGATCGGCAGCTCAAGAAAGGACCCAGTGCGGGCGTGAGCAGGAAGACTTCAGGGCTAATTGTGCCTTTGTCTCAGCATAGTCTAAACCATGAGGGACTGATGCAAAAGGTTAGGTATTAGTCCAATAACGCGTAAAACCCGAATTTCATCTCTTCGTCTTAGCAAGGACAATGAGGTAAAGGATCGAAAGTGCAATGTGCTTCTCTATCGTAAGTCGCCTCAATGGCAGAAGGTGCTGGTAATATTAGAGGGAGCTCGAACATAGGGTGATTATGATTGGGCGAAAGTGGGCAGACATTTGAGCACTGATCGTCGGAGATAGTGCCTGATTTGAAATTAGGTCTTGTTAATTCTCGACTTAACAGCGGGTACAGTACGTATACTTACAGATGTAGAGCTATTGACAGTGTGTGCTGGCGTATCTCATCTATATTTACACTGACTGGGATAAGGTTCTTACGCTACATATGTAGGTATGCTGGAGGTATGCTGTAGGCTGTATGATCTTTGGTTCGCAGGGTACCTATACCTACCCTGGGTACTTATCAACCCTTGGGCAAGTGGGTAACGAGTTTTATCGGCACCCGCGCGCAACAATTAGGAGGTACCTGGTACTGGCAGCTCTTCAGACATCAGATAAGAATTTGGAGGAACCCCTCAACGCGGTCCTAGGAAAGCGAAGACGCGTGAAGTCATAACTTTGGAGCTAATACAGCTGTGGGCTGTTAGACTAACGCATCATTGGATCAAGAAACATCCAACCCCCTACACGGGTTAGGTACTCATTAAAGTACCTACAGCAGTGCCTATTCTAATATGTTATATTGTGAATATTATCTTCAACTCCGTCAAGAATGCTACTAAGCAGCAGCTAATAATTGTAGCCTGAGTAGCAAGTATTGTTTTACAGCTTCTCTTCATTTTCTTGCGGCTAGTGCAATCTCAATTGTATATACATGGAGCATCTTTTTGGCGGTTCATATGTCTTCGAGACTGCAGGATCCCGACGCGTCGCGTTCTCTGCAGTCTGCTTCCCCCTCCCGGATCAATCACCTCAGCAATGGTGATATTAAGTTTACGAGTCTGACTGTTGGAGGAGACGGGAAAAGTCGTGGCGAAAGCCTAGCTATGGAGGACTTACTTCGGCCTTCCATCACTATTAAGGTCAGCGTCCTCGGGGATTATATTCCACGTTCGAATTCTTCCGTAATTTTTCTCCTTCAGTATAGAAGCTGTTAATATTGACTGGTCGTTGCTTAGCCCTATCCGCCTAAAATCACTGTTAAGCCCCGTACCCTCCAGCCGTTGATGTTGGTACCCCGAGAACACATTCGCTTGTCATTCCTAGACTTCGCCTCGCCGTTTGGTAGCTTTGAATCTTCCCAGTCTTTCGAGTCAAATATCCGAATTCTTGACCTTGAAAGTCGTATGGGCACCCGCCCTGTTGTTCTTATAGCAAGACTTGAAAGTAACAAGAGTGCCTATGTCATCGAACGACAGGCGAATTCTTTATACACCTTATGCCACTTAGGCCCTTGGGTCGATCTCGAACAACTATCTGACTTCGCGTCTGTATCGCTTACCGACTTGATACGCAAGAATGCAGCACTTCCCACTGGACCGATTGCGCCAGCGTCTTTGACGACTCCCCAAATATCACACGCGAACAATAAGAGAAGGCTTGCAATTGAAGCCATCCAGTCCCTCGTCAAGAAGCCAGCAAGGTCTCGGTCTATCTCAGTACACTCGCACAATGAGGACGCCTCAAAAGCGCCCACGCCGATTCAAGGAAGCAATGGACCTGATGTTTCCGATACAGGAAACGGAGGGATTACAAAGGAGGTACCTCCACCTGGTGCATCCGATCCAGTACGAGGCGGGTCATCCCAGGGAGGCGTAGTAGATGTTGAGGAAGAAGCCCTCAATACGCCCAGCGCAGAAGGCATATTCAATAATATTCGAAATCAGTATCTTGAAGCGTTATATCATTCAATGGTATGCTCAGCCTCAGGTCATGGCGTGTCTTTACTAACACAACGAAGGGGTCTCTAGCATACTTCGCCAAAGGTCCACTGTCACGCGCTCGTGCTGCTTTCCATCTAGATTACGATTCTACATTGGAAATGAACGATTTAATAGAGTTCCTGAAGAGCTTAGTTATGAATACGGTTCAGATTGACAAGAAATATCGTGAGACGATTCCAAAAATCCAGGCGGAGATGAAGACTACTTTCGAAGACTCGGATGCCGAACAGGGACAAGGGAAGGGAAAGCCAAGAAAAAGAAAGATCAAGAAGATGAAGATTGGGCAGGATGGGCTATATCCTGACGAGGATGAACATATTCGGAGATGGTGGACTGCCCATATGCCACGGGCCGAGGACCGCGAAGAGTCAACGACGAAGTCAAATGAGCAACAGGACACCAGATTACAAATATCCCTGTTACGATCGCGAGAAACTCAGCTGCAGATGATCATTATCTTAGAGATTCTCGCTTTAGAGCCACTCCTACAGCGCGAAGCTAATGCAAATGAGTCACAGCTCCCAGGACTGCCTCTCAGTGAGGAAACTCAAGAAACACCAAAAGAGCCACCCGCCAAAAAGCGAAATAAACATAACCTACCTTTCCTTTTGGATGTACACGCAGACAGGTTATGCATTTGGCAGTCTACTGCCCTTGACGAGCTCAATGTCGCCAATGAGTCCCAATCCGACACCAGACCGGGCTCACGGAAATCGTTGGCGTCTACTACAGATCCTTTGAAAGACTTCTGTGTCGATATTATTGTGCCATTGTAAGTGAAAACTCTTATGATGCCCCATCACCAGAAACTGACTCTATTGCTCTATCAGCTTCTCGGCAAGACTTCCCGCACAGTGTGACTCAATCAACAGGAAGCTAGGTGGTCCTATCATGGTGTCTCCTCCCAAGTCAGTTCCTAAGCGACCTGAGCCGGCGTCCAAGCCAAAACCAAAGCCTGGCACGGCAACAAAGAGACCCGCGCCCTCAAAAATTTCCCGAGCCCTTGAAAAAAGTCTATCTAAAGAAACTGAGAGGCACCGCCGAAGCATGTCTCGAGGCCCGAGTGGAGCAATCGCACTGATGCGCTCTGCGACGACCCCTACTATACCGTTGCTAAAGCGTGAAGCAAGCGAGCCACTATCCCTAAATAATATACCGAGAGCAGATTCACCCGCTTCACAACAAAAGCAGACGCCTTCCGTAGCTACCGTGCCCAGTAAGCGCAGGTGGGCCGAGACGAAAGAAAAAAGGGATGCTTTCGTAAAAGCCGAACTGCGTGATGCCATCTCCACTCTGAGGAAGCCCAACAGAGAAGTCGTTGGAAAAGCTATGGCTGAAGCAGACGAGAGACGAGCTCTCAGGAGTCTATCGCAACTTAGAAGTAAGGCTAAGCAAACTTGTCGAATAAAATTATGCACTGACTAACGAATGCTTAGAATCTAGGAAGCCTACGCAGCACCCTCAATTTCAAAGCATTGTTAAAGCAACGCCAGTTGGAACGAGATTCCGTGATGTTTTAGCAAGAAGTACAACGTCCCAGCCTGAATTTTTACGCCGGTCTAGCATGATAGAAGAGGAGCCGGTCTTTTCATCTTCCATGGTCCCATCCTCGGCACCGAGGAAACGGAACCTAGAGGCAGCCTTCGGGGGTGAGCAAACTCATCAGAAGAGGGACGCCTCAACAATAGAGCAAGTTATCGCAACGCCCGCGAAAACGACTCGAAGTGATAGCTTGTTGTTGATTCCACAACCAGACGAAGGAGTCGTGCTAGCCTCATCGCCTGTTATGTCACGTAAGATATCGCAGCCAAGCTTTGCCCCTAGAAGCCGGCCCGCTACGCTAGGGCACCGAGATAGTGGCATCGACCTCCTTTCATCACCAGGGAAAGTCGATGTTCTAGTCGCGACACCCATCAAGCCGCGAGCGAACAGCCTAATGACTCCCATGGACACCTATGTGACTCTGACTCCTGCGAAGCTACAAGATAAAGAGCAAGTTCTACCTACGTCTGTCCCTGATGCAAGGGATGCAGGGTACAGCAATCAAAACAACAACCTGGGGAAGAAACTGACTATATTTGAACGACTGGGCTGGGATGACGATATTGATGATCTGGCGTGACTTTCACTGTTAACAGCTGCATAACATCATGGAAAGGCAAGTAAAGCGACAGAACAATAACAATATAGAGTTCCCGGGAGGATACAGAGCACGGACATGATTACGACACGAGTAACGAACAGGCTACGAAACGAAGCATAATCTTATAGGACCACGCAAGCATTGGAAGGCGTTTTGGGAGTTGGGCAAAAGGGGAGCTCGCTCGGGTTCTTAACATCGCATTTTCATCCTACTTGTATTTTTATAGCGACGCATTCTCGTACGTACAGCATCGTCGAGGTACCTGGGGGAAGAAAGCAAGGCGAGACGACGTGATGAGGAGGCTCTCGTTATACTCATCACGAACAGCTATCGACCAGAAAGGGGCCATCGTCTGCTTTGAGCATACCACATATAGAGGGTCGAGATGACTTATTCAATGAAGAAAAGACGAGAAACTGCTTTAAAGGTCCCACTGGTTGCTATTTAACGTGAAAGAGTGATATACCTACGAAGTATGACGAATCCATACGTCGATGTCGCTGGTTAAACGTGATCATGAAGTGTCCTGAATGGCAGCGTAGTTGTCTAACATCGTGTTGTTTCGTTTGAATTAATCCAGATAACCATGATAATTTTTTAAACTTTGACTCATGTACGAGAGTAATTCATTCAGTTGCCCTCCTTCCTCAAACCTCACCAACTCATACATAGATGAAATTGCATTGCATCGTAAACGTTTTCTTTTTGTTTCAGTACATAGCAAGTAAACAGGCCAACATGCGACTTGACATGGGCAGGTTCTTTGATCTGTCTAACCATGCAAACTTCACGTAAACTGCCCAATTGCCTCTAGCTACCTAGATTAGAAACTAGTCCCTTGATCAATTTTCCTCCCTCCTCTCTCTTATTAAGCAGCCCGCACAAGATCCATCTTAGCGCCGCGCTTACCTGTCGCCTCGTCCTTGACATCGCGTATGCGGACGCGGACCTTCTGGAAGAGCTCGAGCGTGGCTTCGTAGCTGCCGCTCAGACGCAGGGTATACGTCTCGGGGTCGTAGGTACCCTCTGGCTCGGGCTCAGCGAGATCGCGCAGGCGGATCAGGCTCTCGATGCCGAAGCGCGGGACTAGGATCACGAAGCCGTTGCTGAAGATCTTCATGATGAAACCGTCCTCCTCGGCCACGCGACCCTTGAGCGACTGCCCCACGTAGTAGGCGACCGACGCGCGGCCCGCCAGCTGCGCGTTGCGGTGCCGCACGTTGATGTTCTTGCATACGGCCTCTAGGCGCCCGCGCGCCCGCACCGCCGGGTGCATGGGCTCGTAGTCGATGGCCGCCGCCAGCTGCCTGTGCGCCTGCAGGTCCGCGTACCGACGGATCGGGCTGGTGAAGTGCGTGTAGATCTCGGACGCCAGGCCGTAGTGGCGGAACTCAGGGTACGCCTGTGTGCCCGCGCAGAAGTACTCGGCGCTCATCATACACCGCGTGGCCATGATGCGGATCAGCGTGTTGAAGAAGGGTTCGGACGGGTCTACGCAGGTGTCAAGCGAGTCGGCGAGCGCCTTGGAAGAGTCGAAGCGCAACTCTAGCCCTCGCTTCACCTTCAGCTGGTTTGCGAGCTCGTCAAAGTTGGTCTTCGGTGGGGGCGCGTGACGTCGTAGAATTGCGGTCTGCGGGAAAGCCTCGTATATCTTGGCGGCCACGCTTGTGTTGGCGAGCAACATGAACTCTTCGACTAGAGAGTTGGTGTCAAGCAATTCCTTTGTCTTGACATCAATTGGATCGGATGTCTCGGATTCCATCTGCACCTTGACCTCGGGCGAGGAGAGGCTCAGGGCTCCAGCATCCATACGCTTCTGTTTGAGCTTCTTTGAAAGCATCAGCAGCGTCCGCATACCGTTGGTAAGATCATCTTGCTGTGACGTATCATCGATTCGCAGCTGAGCTTGTTCGTAGCTGAACGCCTCACGAGATTTTATGACGGACTTGGTAAACCGCACATTCACAATATCGGCGGCGGAATTCATCTCCCAGATGACGGAGAAAGCATAGCGCTCCACGTAGGGCTTCAAGGAGCAAAGATCGGTGCCGAGGAGCATGGGGAGCATATCGATACGCTTGTCAACGAGATAAACGGTTGTGCCCCTTATGCTCGCCTCCATGTCCATCGCAGTGGCGGGCTTGACGAAATGGGACACATCAGCAATGTGCACACCCACTTCATAGTTTCCGTTAGGGAGCTTCGTGGCGTGCAGAGCGTCGTCAATGTCCTGGCAACCAACAGGGTCAATGCTACAAATCAGAAGACCCCTTAGGTCCTCCCTGTCCTTCCAGCCGGGATCATCTGTGCTCGCTGGCACTTTCCAGCCGTGGCCCTCTTTAGGTAGACAATCCAGAACCGTCTTGGGAAACGGCCTATATTGTACATCATACTCGAGTAAGAGCGCTTCCGTCTCGGCGGCCTTAGACTCCAGTTCGCCCAGCGACCGGACGAAGTGGCCCACAGGATGTCTCGATTCGCGATCCCAGGAGTCTATAGTGACAAGGATTCGCTTTCCGAGAAGTTCCCCAGCCTGCCGTGTACGTATCCGAATCTTGGGGATTTTCTTGTCCATGGCGATCAGGAAGACACTCTCCTGCTTTCGGCCTTGTTTGGCTGCCTGGCTGACTGACGACGGATCTATGTGCCCAACATACTGCCGCCAGTTTCGTTTGATAACGCCGACCACTTTCGCAGTCGGCTGTGGTCTGCCTTCGCTAGTTAAGCCTTGTGTCTTTTTCACTTGTTCCTGAAGCGCACGCCTCTCTTTTTCTGTGACAGAATCCACCTCTCCATCATCATTGTCGGCGTTCTCATTCTTCGTAATAGTTTCTTCTTCAATAATCTTGGTGGAAGGCTCTTTCCACTGGTCTTGCGGTAGTACTTCGACTACCACCACATCGCCATCTACGGCACGGTTGATGTTCTCTCTTCCGAGGATAAGAAGATGCTTTGGGAAAGCAGGCACTTTAATCGAGCCTTCGAGGTAGTTGTATGGTGAAACGTTGAAAATGCCCTGATGTAACATGCCGTTCTTGACCCCAGTCATCATCTTAGACATAGTGACATATTCAGGATAGAGAAATTCACTCTTCTTCTCCTTGGAGGCGATACGTTCCTGGGACTCGGCAATCATGTCTAATAAACGCTCGCCATCCTTCAAACCTGAAACGTAATCACGTAGATTAATGGCGGGAACTTTCTCGCGTTTTGCCTTCTCTAGGTTGCCCCTATCGTCAGATAGCATGACTGTGACGGGCAGATTTTTGCGTTTTGTCTGGGCTAGATGGTCGTTGTACCACTTTACTGCGAGTCGGACAGCGCGATCATTTCGGTCGTTAATGCTCTCGTCCTGCTCGCGGTTGACGTATGTCTCCAGTCGGAATTCATTGAAGAATACATAAAACCTCTTTTCTTGGCTCTTTGTCAGACCGATAAGCCGGTTGTATAATGGCAATGATCGGTTGCGTAACTCCTCTAGAACAGTCTGTAGAACGATAACGTCGAAAAAGGCAGAACCCTGCTCGAACAGATCCATTGCGTTCAGCAAGGCATTTGTGTCTGGGACCAGATAATGGCCCTGGGGGTATGCCTTAGTACCCGCCGGCTTCTCCGAGAGCACAAAGGGGCTCACTATCATGAGGTCAGTCAGGAGACCTCGACGGCAAGGGACATTTAAATGGGGCAAC
>Ga0247782_1000312_pt1 | contig 45338 bp, 40 predicted proteins | sample UWRJL019104C5_FD_179928 | JGI IMG/M metagenome (GOLD analysis project Ga0247782, IMG submission 179928) | Plant litter microbial communities from Arlington Agricultural Research Station in Wisconsin, United States - UWRJ-L019-104C-5 | ecosystem: Environmental > Terrestrial > Plant litter >...
AAGTTAGTAGCACTTTTATATATATAAATAATAAGCTTAATAAGCAAAAAAAATAATAAATTAAATGCTTAATATTTAAAAAAAAAAATTTAAAAAAATAAAAAAAAAATAACTTTTATTATAAAAGTGCTTTAAAGTATGCTTAAAAAAAAGTTTTTTAAGCTATTATAAATAAAATTAATAAATAAAAAAAAGCTTTAAATATAATATTAAAAAAAAGTAAATAAAATAAAATAAGTATATATGCTTTAATAAATAAAGCTACTTAATTATAAAAAAAAAACTTTTAAATATAAAGTTAGCAAAGTATTATAAAAGCTTTTTATACTATAAAATATTATTAATTTTTTAAATATATATTAAAAAAATTAAACTAAAAGCTTTTTTATATAAGCAATATATTTTAAGTTATTTTATATTACTTTATAAATATATAGCTAATAAAAAAATAGTAGCTTATATTATTTTAAAATATAACTTTTTAAATAATAAATATAAAAAGCTATATTAAAAACTTGCTTTAGCTTGCTTAAAATTAAAAATTAACTTAATTATAGCTATAAATAAATTTAAAAGCATATAAAATATAGCTTAATAACTTTTTTATTTTAAAAAGCTTATAATATATAACTTAAATAAATAAATTAAAAAAGCTTATAAAAGCTTATAATAGCTACTTAAAAAGTATAAAAATAAAAAAAATAAAAAAATACTTTTTAAAATTAACTTTAATAAGCTTGCTAACTTTAAAAAGCTTATAAAATAAAGTATAAGCTAAGTTTTTATATTTTACTTATTTTTTTATTTTATTAAACTTAACTAAATAAAAACTTAATATAAATAAAAAAAAAAAAACATAATAAAAGCTTTATATAAGTAGCGCAAGCATTTTATTTAGCTAAAAAAACATTTTAAAAGCTTTAAAAAGCTTAGCAAGTCTTTTAGCGCGCTTTAAAAGATTTTTTAACCTAGTTTTTACTCGCAACTAAAATATAAAATAGCTACGCTATAAAACAGCTAAGCAGATTATTTAATAATAATAATAATATAATAATTATGTTTAAGTTTTATAGGGTAATGGTTACGTAGGCGTCTCCGCCTAGTGGGGCGAATGTGGTATGAGGGACTCTAGTTTTGGATGCTAAAACCTCCAGTCCTGGAGGCTTCCATACCAACAACAAGACATTTAAGAGCAAAATCCAGAGCAATATCTTGGGGTTGAACTCACTACGCTCAACATCACAAGTGCAATTTTGTTTCTAGCGCTCTGTGAGAGGATTGTTTTGGCAATCAAGAAGCAGACACAATACAACATAGAAAACTGGAGAGCAATAGCTGAGACTGCCAAGTCGCGATCCAGGATAGCGCAAATACAATGTTCATCTTTAAGAGAAATAACTGAGCTCAAGCTAATGTGCTGATTGATTGCCAACGCTTTACGAGTTGTAGGTATATACTTCGTGGTTATTAGTATCTACAAAGGTGTGAAGGTAAAGAATTCTCATGGCCGTTGATAATCTTTTAATCGATGCTAAGACGTGGGGTTAATAAAGTAGGACAAGGGGTCATAATAGCTCCGCTCGCGTGCTCTGGTCTTCTAAACTTTCCAAAAACTCAAAGAGTGTTCTTGCAGTCAATTCGACATCTCATGAGAAGCGACAAAACTCATTGGAAATACCTACCCATTCTGGGAAATGGAAAATTACAAGCATCTACAGAAGGCTGCTGGCTAGGTTAGGACGTGTTGGATACAGCGTACTCGTTAAAGAATATATCAAGACGCATTGTGAAAGATGCACGAAGGTCAGATGTCTGTACTTGTGTGCGGACAAGCTAAATTTAAATGAGCGCGGTAGCTGTCCCGAGCCGCAGAATAACTCTGCAAACACAGTACTGCTCAGTAGAACCCGGCCTTGATAGCTCCATACCGAATTCCGTCCCATCCCAAAAATCAATTGCAATATGCGACATTTCTTGCGTCCACACTCTATTATCAGTCCCCTAACGGTACCCCGACAAAAGAGAGTCTTCCTTCCATTAGAAAGAGGTACCAAACATATCGGCCCACTGCTCTATGGCATCCTCAGTAGCAGCCTTCTTCGCAGCTTCATCGGCCACCGTATTCCAGGCTCTTGAGATTCGCCAGAATTGAATCGACAGGCCTCGGCCGTGGTGTCGCTCCACTTCCCCAAGAAGCATCTCCCATAGGTCTTTGTTCTTGACCTCTGCTTTGTTAGCCGTCCGCCAGCTATTCTGGAGCCATGTCTTTGCCCACTGCGTAGACCCGGTGGTGACGTACTCCGAGTCAGTGGCAATAACTACGGTACTGAAGCCCTCGCCGGCCCAATTCCGGAAACGAAGAGCCGCAATCACGGCACGGAGCTCAGCTCGGTTGCTGCTCTGAATGCCTGGGTCACCGAACGGGCCCGCGTTCTCTAAGCGGCAAGCTATAGTTTTGGGTGGCTTACCAGGATCGCCAGGACCGGGCACAAAAGCCCACCCGGCTCGAGGGTTTGCCTTGCCGTTGTCTAGACACGCACCATCGGTCAAGATGAGACATTTTTTGATGTCGGTGCGGTGGACATATCTACACAACGAGGCATATTAGCGTTGACCGGGTGTTTGGAGGAGGGAGCTGTGTCGTTTCTAAAGCGTCATACCTTGTGAGGCGTCCATAAGTTGACCGACCTGGGAAGAGCTCGGTAGGCTTGATAAGAGATGACGGCGGGCTGAACGTAGTTGGAAACATGCAGCCAGTGCCTCTTTGCTTTCCTGGGCCCATCGCATCCTCTATAGCGGGCAAGGTGATCGGCAACGAGGACGCGGTATTAATTGAACCAGCGGACCTGGTTGATGAAGTGCCATGACCAGAAACCGTGTTTGCTTGAGGGCGGGATGTTCGAGGAGGACCCCATCTAGAGTCGATCTCCGCTCTGGATTCAGGGCTTAGCTCCCAATACTTCGCCTCGGTAATTGGATCGAGTACATCATCATCTTCCTCAACTTCATCCTCATCGCCATAGTGAGCCACATTCCCGCCCAGATCGTCGTCTGAGACATCGTCCATGTAGCTATAGTCTGAACAACATTTATAGCATACAACAAGACCGTGAGGACCACACACAAGTTTGCCATTGGGTAGCTCGCAAGGGCCTTCCTCGTCATCGCTGTCGGATGGGAGGAGCGGGATGAGTCCCTGGGCGAGGTACCAACCGAGAGGCATGGTGATAGACGTTGTATGTAGATACCCAGATTAAGTACTAAGGTAATGTGCTTGTAGGAGCAATGGGTGTGGTATTTTGGTGGAGAAGAAGGTGATGGTTGTGGAACTACGTCCCCCTTTGGCGAAGCCCTTATATACAGAGTACGAACCGCACCTCCCCCACATGCTACTAGTAGGACCTAATGTGAAAATCCTTAGCATGTCAGGTGACCACACCAAACTTGTTATTGATAACTGAAAGAGCAACAGCGTTTGACAGCAAGTGCCAAGTGCCTACTAGATAGTATCTACTATGGTAGGCGCTACGGGTAACTAGCGGTAGAGTGTTAAGCCAGACCGCCTTTGCTCCACATTCTATACAAATTAGGTTAGAAACAGAGCAAATAGTAGGCTATTGTAAAGCATACCTAATTAGGCTTAGATTATTATATCGATAATGATATTTAATAATCTGCACAATAGACACTATCAGTCTGTCTTGGATCTTCTTTTGCGGAATGGAAGTAAGATTGATTGTGAATAAAATAGCTGCGTTGACTGAGGCGATGATCCAAAGGAGGCCATGAGTGGCCCAGAAGAACGTGTTGTGGGTCTCGTTGGGAGCAAATATCCGCAGCCATTCTAATAGGATGGCTTCTTTGATTAACGCGACTATGATGGTAAACACATTGATGCCTACGTTGAACAGCTGCCATAGTCAGTGGAAGTTAGAGACGAGGGGTCAAAGATGGAGAGTGAGAGTGCCCATCACTTACGTAAAGCATGTGAGGTAAGTCTCTGAGCTGAATAATTATCCCACGTATGTACGAGGAAGCCAAATAGTTTTACCGTTGGGACTAGATTAAGGATGCTGTTACTTGCAAGGCTGCGGGCAAAAGTGGCAGGTTCAGCTATCTGGTAATTATGAGGTCCTCAAAGTGAGCAGAGGGACCTGGCTGCCATAGCATCAGGTCCTTGAACTTAAATCCGGGTGTGTAAGTGAGAACAGTAATTATCATTATGACTCGATCAGACTAACTAACGCGGATGCGTATCCTTCAGAAAACAACTGTTTATCAACAAGAAGGATAAAGAATTTCTTTATAACGGCCTTCCTGTAGATCAAGCGCAGAAATGTTCGATAGTCCAGAGCCTTGTTCCTGTAGGGCGTCTGCTTTTGGGGTTAGCTTTATTGTCCCGGATGTTGTTATCCCGAAAGCCTTCATAGTTTACGAAGACGATGCGCTTTCCCCCTCTGAGCATCAGGAAGCACTTGCAACAGCCTACGGCTACGGCTTGAAAAAATTTAGCGTAAATGGCGGGCATAGCGCATTTACGAATGTTCCCGAAGAGATCGCAGATATGTTTGTTCAGTTCATCAAGCAGGAAAAGCAGGGGTGAGTTAGATGCGTCAGGTTTGGTCATCATTCAATAATGTCTCGTCACACGTTAGTGAGACTTCTGTTAGATGATAGTGGTTTTCTGTGTATGTCTATTATCGCTGATGTTCTTTACAACCGATTGTTTTAAATCAGCTCCTCCTCTGTCTCAGTTTTGCCTGGCTGGTACACATCACACTCGTGACTATAATCATATCTGGAGCCGGAGTCGTATGTTGCCTGACATAGTGACCCGAGAACTAAAGATTTAATGTAGTGCGTATACAAGCCACGCTCTGATGAATAAACCGGTCTTTGCTAGAGTGGAGGTAGGGGTAAGATAAACATATTCTCACCCCTTTTATCTTCTACATAGTATAGGGTAGGTTATGTAGGGGTTGACAAGATCCCCATCCCATGTCTGCTCTAATACAGCCAGCTGGCAACGGCTGCTGTTTGACAATGGAATAAAATTTCCGAGGTCCCTTCCAAGTTCCAAGGTTGCTATGCTAATAATGGAAGTCCCAAAACCAGCGCTGGTTAATGGATGGATAACCAGGGAAGAAAGTGAACCTCGAATCAGAGCAGACTAACAGGTTGCAATGTCATCTCTGGGTGATGAGGGACACGGTAATGCCACCACGGGCCTTACTGCCAACCGCAGGTGACAATTGACATATGCATACTTCATGCGTGTATGGACGTTGTTTATCCGAATGCGCTTTCTGTGGGAGGTCTTATTAGGCATTTAACTGTTGATAAGCAGAACTCTGCTCCCTTGCCTGCAAGTATTCATTCCATTAGCTAACGTCTAAATTCTGTACACGATGATCTTACATCTGCCCTATGGTAACACGTAGGACTTCGCAGCCCCTCATTCTAGCGGAAGAGTGTATACGTCGTGCATTCAACCTCAGCACACTGATGAGATGTAATAAGCACTCTTTTATTTTCTAAACCTTCATCTGGATGTTCCCCATTAGATCAATCACGCCCGGCGGTTCTTTTGCTGTATATTCAAAGAGCTATGGCGTTGCGACTGATGCGGCGGCTCAGGGTAAAGACGGTAGTCAGCCTCGACAATGGGTCTCATAGTGAGCAATAGTGAGGCGGTCTACCGATCACCACGCACGACCCCTATTCATATGGATATAGGGAGCATGTCAGTCAGGTATGACATGCTCACACTATTCCTCGTAGCATAGAATATATGCAAAGAGTCATCTAGTACGCTTGGTAGGCCTCTCCGTAATAGTAGCACTGCCGGCTCCTTGACCCTATTGGATCCATTGGCGGGATACAAGGGAACTAGCTGCCATCGCTTATGAACTTCATACCATCACAATGCTCCCCAAGGCACAGATATCATAGACTAGCAAATGTCAAAGATTACGGGTTTTGCTATTTAACTGATTCTGGGTGGTACAATATCAAACACTCAATCAAACTTCCTGCTCGACATGGCTCTCATAAGTGATACTCATATGGTCGTATTTTCCATTTTCTCGAACCTCCCTTAACTCGATAGGCCTGATGTCGTTGGAGCCTACTGTGACTATGGCACATTGACTGTCATTCCGAAAGTCAGAATGATGATCGTGCTGGGCTTCTCCTCCTCCCTGAGTGGTTATAGTGGAACCAGGGAGACGGAGCCTTTTCGCTGATTCCCTAAGCCGTCGATATAGGTCTCGGATGAGGGGGTATAACGCCGGGAGATCCGCAATCAGCTGTGCCAGATTGCGCTCGATCAAGGTTAGGAGGTAGAACTTTGGCAAAGCCCACGTAAAATCGGGGTCGAAGAACCTCCTCACATACGCAACGCGTGCAATAGATATGGCGAAAACCCTTATTTCTCTGAGTTAATAATTGATAAAAGCGCAAGCTGGATAGAGAACCTACACCAGGCCGGACCCAGTCAAACCGAGTAGTACCAGTTTGCGTCTGAGATCCAGCTGGAGTCGCCCGAAGAAATAAATGGGAGATACGGCATAGAATAAGTCCGTGACGCTAAATATCGCTATGCGCGGCTGTTTGTAAGCTTATATTGCAGATTGAATAAAGAATTCGGAACGACTTGCCCGTGAAAATGCTTATTGTAATGACCAGGATATCTGGCTTCCCCATGGTCCCAGGAATATCAGAATCCCAGAAGTTCTGGAGCGGCATCTCCTGGGTGCTCCAGACGATGCTCTGAACGACACTCCCCAGCGTCGTAAGCGTCGTTACAGCCATGAGGCCGTATACTACGTATACCGTGCGGTGGTACGCGTCTCGTATCAAAGTTAAGATGAAAAAGCAGATCGATATTTTGACCGCCCAAAGCGCGATGACGGCAAAGATGATGTTGCACTGGCCCAGCTTCCAGATCGTTCGTCCTTGCTCCTCGGTCAAGAATTGAAGGTGACGGCCGAAGCCTTGATGGACAAAGATGAACTCGCCAGTATTGGCAATAAGGTTGAAAGCCTGCAGGCAGTATCAACGTATCGAATCTAATACAATCATGTGAAACAAGGAAAGAGAAAACTTACTAGTCCAATGGTAATCATGTAATTGTCCATCCCGAACTTGGTCTTGGTGCGCAACCGACTAATTATACGGGTACCGGTTGATATGATGATCAAAGTAGTGAATATAGCATCGGGTATGATCAGGCTATAGCCTTGATTGTCATCAACCAAGTCCGGGTCGAATGGAATAAGACTGTGAGGCATGTCGGTCACATTAACTGCACTTAGAAATGATAGGTATTGATAACGGCTCCAAAACGGTTCTGGATAAACTACGGTACTATAGTTTGTAGTTTATATGTCAAAAGATGTTTTCAGGGTCTATATTTAAACATTCAGGAGACATTAGGTAGGGTAGGACAATAATCTGCCACCGCGGTAGGCAACACGCTTGATGCTCGAATTGTCATTTGATGATTCCTCAGTCATCCTATCCTAGGCAAGAAACGCTATAAGAATTTGCGGGTTTTTGTAGGAACGTCAGCTCGCTACCATTTTGTTAATGCATATTATTGCTTTATGACACTTCTTGCGTGTTGTAATGATGGCGTTGTGCAACCAATACACAGCGCTTATCTCTACAAGAACATAAGAGAAAACAAACTGTTTACGCTGTAATACAGTTGGTGAATCCTGCGATGAAACCTCAGAGGCGGTGACCAGGGCGAAGCGGCACTGTTGGCTTTGGGTCGCAGTGACATTGATGCGGTAGGCTGAGGGAAACTTTCGGTGTCGGATCGTTTGCCTCCTTGCCACAGGCACATGGGCGTATTTCATGCATAACCAAATAACAGCCTACCTAGTACTTCCTTGTTATCTTTCAAACGGGTCACTGACACACAGCCATTTTCATGTTTTTCTACTTTAGAGTTGCAATGCTTGTAAGCAAGCAGAATACTTTGACATTCACTGAAACACAACCTCTACCATGGCAACCAATCACGATTGGCTGAGTCGGCTTACTCCTCTCTGTACTGTCACGCTGGCGCTCCGGGGCTCGCCCCAACGGAGCCTTGTACGCGCCCCTCCGCAACACGGCGCTAGCAAAGCTAGAGGCCATGGTCTACGCCCCGGGAACCATGGTCGAGCGCCGTATCATCTGGGCCGAGGATCAGTACCCTTTCGGGTCGGGCGATGCGCGCAGTGCATGCACTTCTTCGGCAATGGCTTCCAACGTATCATGAAGAGCTACGACGAGTTCCTCAGTCCACAAGAGTACGACAACATGGTCAATGGCAGGACTGTAACTACCGCTGTGCGCAAGTATGAGACGAATATTCGGGGACAAGTTATTTACCCGACTCGGTGCGTCTTTTGCTGTTTGCCCCCTTTTCTGAACTCTAATATGATCTAATGACACTCAACCTTACGCGGCATGCACAGAAATGGCCGCGATGTGAACTCCTGCTAGCTGGTGTGGTTGGAAGTATTTGCTTTGAGACAGCAAGCAGTTGTTGCCGAGTGCAAAGGCTTGGTGACTGTCAAAAGGTCAAGTATATTAGCAGTAAATAGAGTTGCATTACATAGGATAAAGGATGAAGAACAGCCCCCAAAGGTTACTATGTAGGAAGTCTACATATATATAAATAGCGCGGGTTGAGTGCCCTACGTGGCCTCCATTTCCAACAGTGATCTACATGGACGCCAAGACTGGGGGCCCTATCAAAATCCCAACGGTTTGTGGTGGGTGGTCAGCCCTGTACGACGGTCTCTTAACGAGGTGTGAAGTTGCAAGGGCCAAGAAAAAAGAATGGGAAGCAGAGAATATGAAGCCCAGGTATAAAATTTAATCCTCAGATCTCTGAGAAGCTTCCAGCAATCATACTAGACAAACTCGAGCTTGGAAACTTGGTTAATCAAGTGGTACTGTATTTGTCCCTGCAACTAATATTCTTTGCAAATTAGTAGGAAATCGACCCTTTCAAAACTGAGCGATTGTTCGCAACCACACCATTTGTTATACAGTATTTCTAGGATTTTCTAACTTTTATCCACAGCGACTGGGCTATCCAAGCTGAACTCGACCAGTCTTTAAATGGTGTTGTGATACACTTTTCTAGTTAAAGAATTTCTGGTATCTCGACGCTACATGGCACACGAAGCAGGCAGCGCTCCCAAAAACGAACGCAACAGTCACGCAGTCCACTTGTCAAGCTCTATTAACCCCTAACAAACATAATCTAGCCTTTGTCATTCTTAGGGATGGCCACGTGATCTGTCCCACCCTGAACCAATTACTCGGTACTCTAATATTCGGCATGAAATCTGCGACCACTCCGTTATTTTCAGAATAAAGACGTGCGGCGTCTCACGGCCCCAAATTTGCGTGTCTAACTATACCTTGTCTCTTGCGTGAATCTTACCTACACCTTACTATGTATAATCTTTGCCACAAGTTCCTTCAGTTCCGTCACGGTTCTGATCCGGACTAGCCCCGGCTCGAAGCACGGACTACGGCTATCTAAGTAGATACAGGAAATCTCTGCTTCACAGAGATACTTTCCTTGTGCAATAACAATTTGGCTATAACGGACCCCCTGGCAGTTTGAACTGTGACAAGTTCCCTATGTTCATGGCCGCCCATCTTCTCTTCTTCTTCAGTCCGATACTCCTTTCATAATACCGCAATCCGTTGTGATCGTACGCTACTCTCCAGCAATTGCTTCGCCCTTTCTAAAAATGCCCGATCATAGACTGACTAATAACACGTGAATAAGGTTCGTGGCTGCCTGGCGGGATTGGTGCATGGCTTGTAGCATAAGCGTTGCGGCAACAATGTGACTATCCTTGAGCAAGAGTCGGGTCTGGTTGAGTCAAGACATGAGAAACCAGGTGGTTACGCGTAGATCCGACGGAGATAACGGATCGCCAAGAGCCCTTAATCAACCGGTCAGGTGTTTGCTGTGCCTCGCACCTGGTGGGGATGTGAGCACCGCATCACGCGGATCCCGTCCGGAGCGTGTGCGCTTATAACGTTGAGGCATGCATTTAAACTCCTGTTTGGAGCTATGTAGACATCAATACATATGTTTCACCGCTTCCTTTTGGTTATAGCCCCTGTCCCCTTCCACTTTACTACATAAGCTTCAAATCCTTATCAACCTAGAATTTGACCTGGTGCTTGTATCCGACCTAGGCATCCACTAGACCAATGGAGGGCTTTCCCTCCCCAGACGCTGTGAAGAGTTGACCGGGTGAGCCGGTCGGTGTATCGACATGTGGGGAGCGGAGTCTAACGAAACTTGAGGGCCAATACCTAGATCCCTTGGGGACCGGGGTAAGTGATCGTACCGAATAAAAGGTTCTTATTCCTCCTGTTGGTCATCTCTCCTTCATCCGGTCCTCCGTGCTCGATAACCTTAATTTGCTGTCGCTTCTTGTCTACTCTGCTATACCTCACTGTTCAATACCATGGGAGACTCCGGAAAGGCCAAAGTGCTGAGCGACCTGACTGAGGTCCTCGGTGACGGGCTCATTCTCCCTGGGAGTGAAAAGTACAAGCAGGCCAACGGCTCATACTTCAGTGCGTTTGAGAACGGGCTCAAACCATGGTGTATTGCGCAACCTGGCGACGTGGCACAAGTGCAGAGCTTGGTCAAGACTATCCGTCCGCACATTCTCTCGGGGATCTGTCATGTTGCCATCCGGGGTTCTGGTCACACTCCATTTGCTGGAAGCGCCAATATCGACAATGGCGTAACCATCGACACGAGGCGACTAAAGGGGATCACTCTGAACGAGGATAAGTCGATCGTAGAGATAGGTGTCGGAGAGACCTGGACTGCTGTGTACACCCAGCTGGAGAAGCACGGAGTAACTGTACCAGGCGGGCGAGTGGGAAGAATAGGTGTTTCTGGATTCATTCTAGGAGGTGAGTTTCGCTGTGCGGCTTGGGCCATTATCTCCGCCTGAGATGTATAAGCGGCTGACTTCGGGGAATAACCGGCGTGCTAACCTCACCAAAGGCGGTTTATCTATGTTCTCTACACGGACTGGATTCGCCTGTGACTCGGTGACTGAATTCCAGATCGTGCTGGCTCTTGGCGAGGTCGCTCAGGCTAATGCCCAACAAAATGCCGACCTCTTCTGGGCACTCAAAGGTGGTCTGAACAACTTTGGCATTGTCACATCGATGAAGATGAAAACCATCAAGTCTAGCAAGATATGGGGTGGCATTACATACTATGCGCCCGACGCTTTTTCACGAGTACTTCGGGAGGTTTGCGATTTCGTTCAAAACGAGACAGACCAAGATACACATATCATGTGCAGCGCTGGTTATGGCTTTGGCCACCAAGCCGTGAGCTGTGTCATGTATCACACCCGGGGTGAAGAGAACCCTCCCTCGCTGCGGCGCTTCACCAGCATCAAGCCCCAAATCGAGCAGATGTGCAGCATGCGGACAGCAACTCAGCTCGAGTTCGGCGAGGAGCTATCCAGCTTCACTAAGGACGGAGGACGGTTCGTGCCCAACCCACTTCAGTAGCCCGCTTCTGAATCTCTTTGAGCTGACTCTTGCTTCTTTCTACTAGTCAATCTTGGACCACAATGACAATTCGCCCAGATATCTCTCTGATAGAAATGTTCCACAACAAGTGGCAGGAAACGCTTGCACAGATTAAGGATGTTGAAGGCATAGTATTCTCTCTCGGATTTCACCCTTTGACAAAAGCCTTACTCGAGAACTCCGGGAAGGCAGGGGGCAACGCAGCGGCGATCCCTCCGTCCGACGGCCCTCTGTTCGTGATCCTGGTCAACCCGATGTGGATATTGCCACAGGACGACGAAAGAGTATTCAAAGCCGTACGTAAGTTTGCCTCAGAGCTCAGAATTCTCGCAAGGGAAAGGGGACTCTTGCACCGCTACGTATTCACGAATTATGCTTCCGGTGAAGATGACGTCATTTCAGGGTATGGCGAGGACAGCGTCGCTAAGCTGGTAGCGGTAAGCAAGAGAGTTGACCCTCTCGGTTTGTTTCAGTCGGGGGTTCCTGGGGGCTTCAAACTGCCGAAATCGAAGAAGGCGGAATAATCAACTCCGACACGTGCTGTCTGCGTATTGTCAACAACTACCTTGGGGGCGGTCAGACTGCTACGGGAAACAGTAATTCAACCTCAATTGTGGTTTTTACATAATGAGAAGCAAGTTGTAATACTGATTATGATATTACCATATGTTCGAAGCTGGAGGATCCCGAGCGCGTGTACCTCCAAACCATGACCGAGAAGTTCATTGTCAGAAGTAGCTATCTGGGCTCTCTTTGCTGGTGCATTAACCCGCTGGAAAAGGTCTTAAGCATTTTCTCATAAAAGATCGACATAGGTCACTCACAGACTTTGGGCTCTGGAGAGAAGTAACCTTGGGATGGAAGGGAATCTTGTTCCCAAGTCTGGTCAAACGCTTCTGTTTTTAGTGTCTCATTAGCGAGTCGTGGTGTTCCGGTCCGGTGCTCGGCACGCCCGTCCGCGAGCATGCCGGCGGAGAAGTGGAAGGAGCCGTTTCACGAGAAAGCTCTATTGCTAGAGTCATCTTCGGTGTCGGGATCGGAATCTTAACGGCATCACTTAGCAGCAATAAGTAAAGGCATGAAAACCTGGTGCTTACGAACTACGTACACTACACTCTCCCCGATGGATGGCATGGATATTTCAGTCGAAGACATCCCATGAGGAAATACTGATGGAATAATCTATGTTACCTTTGGTTTATTGCAAGTGGTCGATTCCATACAAGTCTACCCCTTAGTAAAGAGTGGTAAAGGAGCACAATAGATTTCCTCATGTACGAATTCAAAGTTAGCACCAGTTAGCTGCGCAAACTGGAATTATTACCTTAAGTGGGTGATGTAGCTGCCCAGGTGCCGTTCGTGTCTACCGATGTCCCTGCCGACTTTGACCTTGATTAGCTCAAGTTTTACAGCCTCCCTTACAGTCGGGTGCCGCTCCTCTTGATAATCAAGGGGTAGATTCCCGTATTCTAACTATGCATTGAGGTGGGCATGAACGGCACCCATACACAAACTGGAAGGAGCCATCAGAACAAGTGTGTCAAACCTGAGAAAGGTTGCTGCGCCTTCCTTGAGCAAATCGAGTAGCTGCAAGAGTCGTCCCACAGAGCACACATCGCTGTCCAACTCGCTACCTAGCCGCCCCTTATTCTCACATCATCATGTTTTGACTGCACTGACTTGAAGAGCTTTTCCCTAACGAACGGAGCACGGTTTACCCCGACGGGCAATATGGGGACTGTGATCTTTACCTCTAGCTACTCAATTAATGAGTTGCGATTATGTGACTACATCTCTTCAACACATACCACCAGCACTCAATGTTTCGAAGGTTTATAAGGGGCTGAAGTGCCTCGAGTATATTGAGATTAAATGACGTGCGATCGTAGGTACATGTCCTGCTGCCGTGTGACACGGCTCGTCTCCCCTATTGGAGACTCAACCGACCCCGCAGGTGGCTGTGGTAGTGAACAAGGGATGCTACAGCGCGCCTTGCGGCAAGGGGTTAGTGGGCTGTGCCTGCACCAACTCCATCCCGATTGCGGCACCCCAAATCGCCATGGAAGACTCTAAGTTAAAGAAGCCCTTGGCCGCCCACCAGGTTAGTGATGATTTGATCGACTGACTCTGTCTCGCGATCAGGGTGTCCAGACGTTCATCATCATTACCAAGTACCAGTCGACTCGTATGTGATTAGCGTAAACAAGGATGCACCTAAGCTTACAGCCACCCGCAGGCCCTGATGATGGCCAGTTGTTCTCCATCTCTGGCAAGAACTATATTGCGCCTAAAACATTATCGGTGAGTTTTGATCCTTACTGGAATGCCGCTTCATACTTATATGCTGCTTAGCTTGTAACTGTGACTAGCCTACGGGATGTTGGCCTCATCACTGTCTTCTCACTGCCCGAGGAGAAGCCTGCGCGAGTGACCGGGGACTGGATTCGGTCAAAAGTGAGGGACTACATCGATAACGACGATGTTTTCAGTCCCTCATTTCTGAAGACCGTCGTTTTCCATGGTGCCACGGAAGATGATGCGGAGTTTTCTGTTGATGCTCGTGAATATCTTGCACACCTTGGCAATGAGCGGGTCGTGTTCCTCTCGGAGCCCTCGCTGCTACCAGGCCCGTACTGCTGCTGGGGAGAAGAGCTCAGGGATGTTTGGAAGCTTGTAGATGACAGTAATGGCACCTGCATGGCAACCCTAAAACCTCACGCAACGTAAGGTTGAATCAAAATCGCATGATAGAGAAAAGCTGATGCCGTCATAGTCCAAGCGGCAAATTCGAACTTTTCTCCGTCAAGAGTCCTGGGAGTCAGTTTAACAGCTTTGCGATCCCATCTCGCATCAAGACTAGCAAGGCCGTGAGCTCGCCATTCGCGGGATTTCGAGTAGTCATCAAGGACAATATCGATCTAAGGGGCATTAAAACATCTGTGGGCAACAAAGCTTTCTATGACACATACTCCCCAAGGGCAGAGACGGCATCCTGCGTCCAGCGACTTATCGACCTCGGAATGGTTGTAGTCGGCAAAACGAAGATGAACTCTTTTGGCAATTGGGAAGAGCCTCTTGAATACATCGATTACCAATGCCCTTGGAACCCTCGTGGAGATGGCTACCAGTCGCCAGGGGGTAGCAGCTCCGGAAGTGCAGCCGCGATCGCGTCGTATGACTGGCTCGATGTTGCCATCGGCACTGACAGTATGTTACCTTCACTACTGACTATCCCGATTGTCCAGAGAAATGCTGAAGCTCTGGGGGGAAGCATGGGGTAGCGTGACTAGGCCTTCCCTTTGGTGCGGATGTTTTGGGCTTCGCCCTAGTTGGGGAGCGCTTCCTTCAGATGGAATCGAGCCATTCTGCCAGTAAGGGATCTTGTTCCTTCATCTGGGCCCTTAGCTTACTTAGCTCTTTAGAGGTTGGGACACAGCCGGTGTTCTAGCCAGGGACTTGCAGAAGTGCAGGGACTTCAGCAGCGCTTGGCTGTCATCTGAGAAGTTGAGGAGGGACCCTGAAGTCGGTCGCATCCTCGCTCTTTCCCCGGCATATACTAAACTCTAGCCAGCCATTTACTTCAATCATCTGGCCTACGGACTTCTGGTCCGTTATCGACTCCAGCCAAATCGATATTGCGAAGACTTTCGTCGAGAAGATCAAAGCGACTTTGAATATTGAATGCGATGAAGTGTCATTCAAAGCTACCTGGGAAGCAAGGCCTCCACCTGATGCCAAAGGCCAATCCTTGGGTGATTATATCAATGAGGTATACCTCCTTTTCAACCCTTTTCAACCCGCTGCTTGAGCAAGCGACTAACATAATTCTAGGCCGCGGGAGCGCAATGCTACGATGCTTATCATCATTGCGATGATTTCCGAGCCCGTCACTGGGAACTGTTTGGTCGTGCACCATACGTCTCTCCTCCTAACCAGCGCATGTGGTGAGTGGCTCGCTCCATAGCCCTAAACATTGATCACGATGTCAGGGGTATCAGCTTGGCTGGAGTGTTGGGGGACGGTCCACAACACTGACACGCTGTCATTCAGGTCGCATGCAAAGCGCATTTCTCGAGAGGAGCGGGACAGAGGCTTTGCAAAGATAGAAGTTTACCGGCAGTGGCTTACCCAAGCGGTCTTTACGGGGCAGGCCTCCAATGCGCTTGTCATCATGCCGCTTGAGTCCATGACTGCAAGGTATCGGGACCAAGTTCCAAAGTAAGTTATCATTGTACCGAAGGATCGCCGATCATCTAGCTTACGTGTTTCTAGTTTTCGGCGTCCTCCCCAAGACGGAGTGAATGCCTTGGCAATAGCACCAGTCTTAAATGCCCCAGTCCTCTCGGTTCCAAGTAGGGTCTTGTCATCGACACTGAAATAGATTGGTTCATGTTGACATTCCTTGCAGTCGCTGAACTCCCTTACCACTCCCGCATCACTGACAGGGAAGAAACGCTTCCGTTTGTGGTAGCTATAATGAGCCCCAAAGGTTGGTGGTGCCTAGACTGTTCCTTCCAGCCGCCATTGCTAATAACCTTACAGGCACCGACCTTGCCCTTATGGATGAGGTGCTCAAAGTTATGAAAAAGTCGACCATGCCAACAGTAGTGAAGACCGGAAGATCCATGTTCCAGTAGATGTAATCATGGCTCACGCGAGCATTCCTGCAGAACTTGATACGCCGACACTCTTCTCCGGAGCTTGGACATTTGTTATTGGCAAGGATTGGCGTTGAATAGCGAACCCGTTCCACATTCGTTACGTGCGCGCACTTGCAGATCTCTTGTTGCACTTGGCCCTATCATAAGGCGGGTTCAGCTATCTGGGTGACGAGTACCATTCATTGTCACACGTGTATATAGGAGGAATAAATTATCATGGGGGACTTACGAGCGCCAAGAGTATTCTACAGCATGACTGCATACGTGCGGAGATTCTTAAGGAACTGCGTTGTGTTCCGACAGCCTTACGTCTGAGCAGCAAAGCAGCCACGGTCTTTGCGTCGAACTCTTCATTGCCGACATTTTGAACAGTAGTAACGCAGGCTCATATCAACATATTATCTAGTTCAATATTCATTTGGTTGAGCGAAAATTTCATAATATTCGAAATGACAGCTGAGCAGGCAGGTTGCAAACAATTAGGAAAGGGAGGCATATTACAGGGTTATACCAGACCGCTCTTGCAGCAGTTTGTAGCCACCTCGTTTATCGATCGATGGTTTAGCAGCGGCGCATTCGATGAACAAGGAACCTACCCCAATATCACCTCGTCACGCCCTGTGATAGTATATTTACTACGTCGCGTCACTAACTACACACCCACCTCTCCCCAACGATCATTATCATGGCTCCAGATCCCGGCATATCAAAACATGATTTCAAATCTACACAAGCATTCTACCCCGCTCGATTGGCCAATTGGATCCAACGTCGCTCCAACTCGTGACCTTCGTTTGAGGCTCTGCTGCATAATTACCTACTTCGTTACCAAACCAACTGACCGGGGGAGCGAACCCGGTTCAGAGCCCTTTTTAAAGCATCCACGTACCTCTGTTCATATACAGAAGATGGAGATGAGAAAGGCGGTCCCAGGCGGCGGACCGGAGGGGGGGTTACATGCAGGAAGGAAGGGCCAGCATTAGAGATTCAAGGGCTGAATGGAGCTGGAACCGGTCGGATTCGGCAGCGAGAGGGAAAGGAGATATACCGGCATTGATGTTAACGTCAGACATCGTAGGTGGGTAAGGTAGGTAGGTAGACAAGCAGGAAGAAGGGAGCTAGCTAGGTGGTTTTGCCATCAATGAACGCCGTGAATTGTGTGCGCATTCTGGGTCTCTGTCAAAGTCAGAGCGTAGCGTAGGGTGGCTGTTTAGGGACCTCACTCTTGTGGTATCGCACCTTGAATATAATTGAATTGAATTGCATGAACGAACATCTTCTTACTACCTTGGCGCTTCGCAAATGTAATAGAGCAGAACTCCCGTCCAGAATCTCCTGACCGGAGCAGCACCAGATCGATATCCACAAAAATGGCGCCAGCTCTAATAGTAGAAGATCAAGAACAACCAGCTGGGACAGGCACGGCGACAAAAGTCCAAGGTAAGCGACCTCTATCACCTCTCGTCGTCTTCCTCCCGCTCGGAGCAAAACTGTATAGCTACTCCAATTTCAATATGAAGCAAAGCACTAAGCCCTATCTGAAAATTAAGCAGGGACGAAACAAGATGGCGACCGAACGCGGACCATAGAATCATACATGTACTACCTCGAACGCACGCCCTTATACGACGTCGAGAAGCCGTACACGATGCGCTACGAGCCGAACGAGGAGGAAGGGATCCCGCAGACGAACTTTGTCAAAGTGAAGAAGCCGCTCACGGTTCGGAGCATGCGGCATTCTTTTCCTTATTCCTTCTCCGACAATTCGTCGCCCGCTCCCGACTCAGGCAGTTCCGGTGCGGAGAATGCAGAAGATAAATCGGGACTATTCAAGCTGGAAGAATGCGGGTTCCAGAAGATCAGGCTCGAGTCGCAATTAACGTATGAGGAGTTCTGGGATAACGAAAAGGTCCAGGAGACGTACGTGCAGGAGGTGAAGAGCGCGCTGAAGAGGGAGTTGGGGGCGAAGTATGTTTTTGTGCTTGATTATGCTGTTAGTATCCTTTATTTTATTATGATTTGGCCCTACTCTGACTACTCTCCTTTACGTGGGATTATCAGATGTTTGGGGCGAGGGGGTTTGGGGAGGGGGGATGGAAAACGGGGGGATCTGCTCTGTTGTGGTATTAATGTGGTGTTTGTGTAGGTCCGCAGACGACACCCTTCGTTCCCCGTCTCGACCGGAGGTGAATACAAGTATGACCAGCCGACTTCGTTGGCGCATATAGGTGAGAAACCTCTAGTGCTTCCCATGCATTTTACGAAGAGTTTGTCCAAGAGCATGTGTTTGGTGCTTATATAACAACAGACTTTACCGTCGAAGAAGGCGAGCGCATCATCAACGTGATATTCGGAGATCGCGCCAGCGAGGTCCTGCAGGGACGATGGCAAGCTATAAAGTATTATATCCTTCTCCCTCTTCCTCCTTCCATCGTCTTAGCAACCAACCCAATCCAATCCAAGCTCGCTCTAATCCCTATCCCATCTCTTCCGTCCAGTCTCTGGAAACCAATCAAAGGCCCCCTCAACGACTGGCCCCTAGGCCTGTGCGACACGCGCTCTGTAGACTGGGACAGTGATGTCGTTCCCAGCGACGTGGTCTTCGACGACTTCGTCACGGAGAACATCCAGATCTACCACGACCCCGATATGCGATGGTATTACCTCCCGGACCACGAGAGCTGGGAGGCGTTGATTTTCAAGAGCGCGGATAGTGTGGGGTCAAGGACTGCTGGTATGTTCCTCTCTCTTTCGGTACTTACTGCCTTTACTCACTCCCTCGTCCGTCCCCGTGTCCTTTTGAAAGCCTCAGTATCTCGTGACATAGTGAGTGAGTCATTGTTGATTGACATTTCTGCGACTTCGCGCAGCTTGTCCCCATTCGGGATTCTATAACCCTACCGCGTCAAAAGACGAGACGAGAGAGAGTCTGGACTGCAGATGTTTCGTGTTCTATGCCGATCTGGACGAATACCCTCCCATCGTAGGAGACGTCTGCAAACCGCATGCACAGATGCTATAGCAAAGATCAGGGTAATCAGTCTCTAAATGTCTTTAATCAAGTGTGTTCTGAATAATTAATTAATTAATTATTACTTACTTACCTACTGGTCTCTGCATTCTGTCTGTCTGTTTGTGTGCATATATATAATCCAATCCCCCCTCAAAGCTCCTCCTCAACCCCACCTCCTTTGCCTCCATATCCATCTCCATCTTGTACCCCGACAGTCATGCTCACAGTGTACAATCGCACACAACAATGAGCGATACTACAACAATTAAAAGCGAACTCAACTTCCTCTCCCGGGATCCTCTTTACGAGACCGAGAAACCATACAGTCTCCGCTTCACCCCTCCCCCAGAAGATGACGACCCCAACTCCTCCCCACCAGCAGCACGCCATAATCTCAAAACCTGCAAGGTCCCCATAGAGATCCATGATGCCCGCCCCTTAAATCCAAGACTCGAAGAACACGGTTTTGCATTAACGCATGTACCGACCTCTATGGGATATAACGATTTCAGGGATCACGACAAAATTGAAAGCGTTTACGCTAAGGAGTTGCAAGAGCATTTGAAAGGTTTGTTCGTTGGGGCGAGACGTGTTAGGGTTATTGATTATGCTGTATGTTTCGTTTACATTCTCTTGTATGTATTCTTAATGTAGCATTACTACATTCCTTTGAGCGTCGCCGACGCGGGTGGAAGCGAGGACTTGCAAATGCTAATTAAGGAGAGGATGTGAGATGATAGGTCCGAAGACGCCATGCCTCGTTTCCGGTGTCGACTGGGGAAGAGTATAGTAATCAGCAGCCGGCTACTCTCGTGCACACAGGCAAGTATGGCTTAAGCTTGAACTTCGACAGGAAACAAGATAACTAGGATGCGGGATATCTGTCCGTCACTCACTACACTATTACTAACAATCCCCCTATGTACTTATCTAGACTTCTCACACGACGAGGCGATATCGATGATACGGACGCTCTACGGCAAGCGCGCGGAGGAAGTTCTTAGGAATCGATGGCAGATTATCAAGTAAGAATACCACACCCCATTCTTAACCCCCTCCCCCTTTTCCTAGCTAGCTCATAATTTCTAGCACATGGCGCACCCTCCACGGCCCTCTGAAAGACTGGCCCCTAGCCGTCTGTGATGCGCGGACATTCAATCTCTCCCGCGACGCCCAGATATCCGACGCTGTGTACCCTACCTGGGCGTACGAGAACGTGCTTGTGCACCATCACGAGGGGCAGAGGTGGTTCTATTTCAGCGATATGATGGAGGGGGAGACTATGCTTTTTATGTGTACTGGTTCTGATTCTGCTTCTTCTTATGCTTCAAATTGGGGAGAGGAGGGGAAGGATGGGAATGGGGACGGGGCCGTTGGTCGTGAGTTTTCTTTCTTTCATCCTCTTTTTCGTATTCTTACCCTTCGTGTTAACTTAATATATCAAGCATGTCCCCACGCTTCTTTCCCGCTTGCGCAAAATGAGAATGGCGATAACCCGGTCGTGCTAAGGGAATCCATCGAGTCCAGAGCTTTCATATTTTACGGACCCGTTGGTGGGGAGGAGGGTGATTTTCCTGAAGAGGTTGGGACTCTTTATGGGGATCGCGGGTAGACCACACATATTCAATATATATCAAGTTTCCTATTTATGTGTACGCTTGTGCTTAAGTAAGTACTCGAAAGCTTAGTGTGCAGATGGGATGCGCAATGCGTAGCTTGTGACATGTGACTTGTGACTCCGAGAAGGAATATCGAAGTGTGTTAACGTAGACTGATCGATGAAATGATTTTTTACTTCGAACGTTATATACTCACGTTCATTACATGAAGTGCCCTGTACTGCCTGTCTCTAACTTCTTAGGTAGCTTTCACCGATGAGTAGGTAAGTTAGCCGGACGCCATATAAGTAAAATCATAGCAAATGGATTTCTTAGGGCACTATCAAATTAAAATTCACAAGTCGACACACATACTAGCTGTGCTATCCACGTAGATCTCAATCCAAAAGGATGGTAAAAAGGACGGTCTGTCAATTTGGAGGCGTATTTGAGCTATACCTATTCACCCTTTATCTCTTCTCCATAGTACCATGTTACATTACACAACAAAAGAGAATCCACTATATATCACTATATGTACGTAGCTCAGTATAAGCCCGAGCCGAGTCCCGAGTCATTCAATTCTCAACCCTCGGTTTACTGAGCCTTGTCAGGCGTCATCTTGATAGAGACACCGCTCGTGAATCCTCCAATGATGAGATCATCGCCCTTGCGAGCTCCGTGGCTGGTGCCCTTAGGGGGAGCCTTCTTTGCCCCGGGGGCGTTGCGCGCCATCCAGCCGGCTTTCCACGGCTGAGCCTTGGTGGTGCTTGTGTCGGGTTGCATTGCGACTGTAGGCTTCGGTCGGAACCAAGGTCTACGTGTTAGCACCATCTGCGATTGGGTTGATTCGAAAATAAATGACCGAATGTTCAATGTATCTGTCTGTTGCGTCTAGGAATATGATCAGAATACAGGCAGGACTTACCTAATTGATATGCTTCTGATGCCTGGGTAAGACAGGGCAGTGTGATAATTCGGGTCGATGTCGTTTTACGTCGGTGAGGGGGCTGTGTACGATGTGATGTGACGATTTGGTCCCCGGATATGAAGAGAGCTACTTACCTAACTTTATAGACGGAAAGCTGCCGAGCCGATTGCACACACTTGCACACATACGGCGCATCTCGGTGTTCATTGCCTACTATTCCCATCCTTCTGTTGCAATAAGACAGACAGCTACGCTACAGAGGTGAATCTGCGGGGTTAAACCCCTGGTCGACCAGCCAGTACAGCTTCCCCATTGATTCATCTGCAGATGCACTTCCAGACGTCTCTTCAAAAGCAGTGCTTATAACGTAACCCCAGGGGCGTGCGCCTGTGTTTCGCCCTGTAAGTAAGGAGGTGCATTAATACGTAAGCATGTAAGAAGGATCGGATGCGACGGGCTCTGCTTATTCCTTCTAGACATGCGATGCATAAGGTCGACAGACCCCTGGTCTCAGCTCGGCCGCAGGACACTACTGGGAAGTCATAGGACTAGGCTGGGCATACCTCATGGAACGCAATAATAAGGTAGCATAGTAGGGAGGTACTTTTGGCCATTAACACAGTGGCCTTGGTCTTCTGGATCGGGGAATACATTGCGAAATAGACTCTTGAACATGTAGGTATGTTTTCTAGATGTCATGTTTGTCTATCTGCCGGATTGCTGTGTATCCTGAACAACCAGCCATCTTTACGCCTATCAGATCAGCACCGCCCCAAAGGAGACTCGAGCAATTGATAGATCGGTCGAGCCTGCCTGGCTGTTAGTCGTCTGGGCTGGCAGTCGCCTCAGGGCCTTTGGCCCGTTCGAAGACTACTTACTTTCCTTAGCTACCTTCATTTGCCTTTTCTATGCTTACATTGCAGAACGGGCATGCGGCGCCCGGGGAGTCGCTCAGAACACTAAAGTAAGCTGCTTATCACTTATCATGCCTTTTCATCATATTCTTCTCATGATGCAGTGAACACCTTGCGCATGAATGCTAATGGAGATGGCACAGCATCATAGTAATCCCGTCGGCGGGGCTGAGTCGCTCGTCAGAATGGGTAGATGCGGAGGGTGTCCCATGGCTCGGAAGACTTACCGCCGACAACGCCCGTAACGCCGCCATATGGGAGTTTGAGTACGGCCATCGTAAAGGCCAGTCCTTCGCACAGTTCCTCATCGAGGAAGGCACTGGACTGTTAAATTCCGTACATGACCACTGTGTGCGCGCTAAGGTGCGAGAACTGGAATCATATGCAATTCTGCCTCTAACTCGACGTGATTATAGCGACCGCTGCCGCTCGTTTTCGTCTGCTACGGCACTGGAGGGCTCGTTTTGAAAAGGGTAAGCAACCCCATACCTTGTGTCTGGACTAAAATAAGACCATGTTCAAACTCAACAACTTCCCTAGGCCTTGTGTATATGCAGAGAGCAGCACGTGCGATATCGTGCAATTGTTGACGTTGTGTCGGGCGCCATCTTCCTCGGGGCACCGCATCTGGTCTCTGATCTGGCAACCTCTAAGAAAACTTTTGACCTTCTATCGAGCTGTGAAAATAACAAAGGTCTTGGGAGAAGTCTGTCAAATCAGAGTGACATCGCGGCCTTGATACAGATCTGCAAGGCGTTTGAACTTGTCAACCTCAATGTCCCGGTGGTGTCTGCTTATGAAGAAAAGGAGACGTCGACACAGAGTTATCTCTTCTCTAGGGTTCGACTCAGAAGTCGTAGTCAAGTGGTAAGACTTGGAGCCCATATTCTAGCCACCCCAGTGAGAGGGAAGGAGACGCTGATAAGACCATGCGCGGCAGATAATTCCAAGGGCCATGGGTGTTTTGGGAGCGAGTACAGAAACAGTCGTTGGATGTGATCTTGACCACTTCGACATCTGCAAAGTTCCTCCCGGGAGTATACTCTATCTGGCTTGCAGAAAGTTAATCATGGATGTCCTCCATGTAGCCCCTCGGCGAATTTCAGAGGCATCCCAGCCATGTGAGTGTTCGGAGAGGAGGATTGCACGAGCAGCGCTAAAGAGAAAATTCAGATGCCATACCCGGCGTGCTCAAAGACGACACGCTTCGCAGCCCCAGCACTATAGGCCAAACCGTGGTGGAACAGGGGTTAGTCCACACGTCGTCACTCCCACTATCTTCACCGCTAGGCGGCGCAACCGGTGGTTCTACTACGGGCTCATTTGAGATAGTGCCGGCGGAAACTGCGCTAGAGATGACTGGTAGAGACCCCAAGCTCCCTTGTTACTCATTCGGCATGCACCAGCGGCTGGATCATTTCACCGGGCGTCAGAGGGAATTACAGATCATAGATCGTTACCTGCTCCCTCCCTCAACGGACAGCGCTTCTGATTTTGAGGACCCCGACCATTCTGCGGCTCCTGGGGAAAGGCAGTTGCGTTCCTTCGCTATTTGCGGTCTTGGTGGCATGGGCAAGACAGAACTGGCAGTGCAGTATGCATATTCGCGCAAGGATCGATTTGATGCGATATTTTGGCTGAGTGCAGATGACCGAAATATTCTGGCTTCGAATTTCGCCCAAATCGCGCAAAAGCTGGATCTTGAAGACGATTCTCTTGATCTGGCCGCAAGTAGGGAGGTAGTCATGGGTTGGCTATCTCGGCCACTGAGAAAAGTCACTGGCAAAGACGAGTCACAGAATATCGCGAATTGGCTCATCATCTTCGACAACGTCGATGACCTGGACGTGCTCTCCGAATATTGGCCTAAGTTCGGCCATGGTTCAGTACTTGTGACGAGTAGAGACCCGTTTGCCAAGCATAATATCTACATGGAAGATACGAATGGCATGGATCTGACTCCTCTGTCAATCTCAGAGACGGAAATACTGATGCAACGCTTGACCCACGTGAAAGCCGACGGACTCCAACAATCAGCACTCGCTGAGATAGCCCAAAAGTTGGACGGCCTACCTTTGGCTATTAGTCAGATGTCGGGCATCTTCCGGCAGCTGAGACTCCTCTCGTACACGGATTTTATCAGATATTATAATGAGGAAGGCATAGAAAAACTTGTTAGCCAACATCCTGGGTCGGCCAATCACCCGACCTTGCAGTCTCTCGCCACAGTCTGGTGTCTCGACCGACTATCTGAAAGCACCAAGGCGCTGTTGCAGGTCATCTGCCTACTAGACCCAGATGATATACCGGAAGACTTGTTATTTGACAAAAACAAGGAGGTGAAGATGAGGGGCTACCCCAGATCGATAGGCGAATACCTCAACGCAAGATCAGAACTTGTCTCGTCGTCATTGGTCAACCAGAACCCGGAGCAGAGGAAGATTTCCTTGCATCGCTTGATACAAGACAGCGTCAAGGCTATGATGAGCAAAGAGGATCTCATCGCTACCTACCAAGCCGCCATCACCTTGGCTATCAACACCTGGCCGTTTCAATCGCTGAAGGATCATCACTCCATCGCCAGATTCAGTGAGTGCGAGGCGATTTTCCCGAGTATTCTGCGGATCAAGGAGGGGATTGCGCCCTTACTGCGAGAATGGGGGGACTTCCCCGTAGACGTTCGTCTCGCCGGGCTTTTCAACGACACAGGATGGTACGTGTGAATGGACCATGACGCACAAGAGCAGACGGACGCACTAACTCATTTGGATAGGTACATGTTTGAGCGTGGTCTTCCTGAAGAAACGAAGCCATTCTGTGATTTGGCCTTGTGGATCGGCGAACAACTGAAAGGCTTGCCAGGCGAGGAAGCTCTCAAATCCATTCGGGAAAGCCACTGCTTTCTCGGGATTGCGCTAGTAGAAACCAATGAGCACGCGCTTAGTCTGATGCACAAACGAAAATGGCTAGACTCGCTAGAAGATAGAACAATCGAAGGTCAAAAGGTCGAGGATTACGAGCTGGGCTATGCTTATAACGAGATTGGCGTGGCTTATGGAAACGAAAATATGTTAGACGAGGCGGCCGAGGCATTTCATCGATCAATTGAGATATTTCAGGGTCTTGATGATTATGAAGACACCATGCTCGGGTGGCCTGAGCCGAATCTTGGCTTCATCTATTGGATGCAGAATAGACTTGATGAAGCAGAGAAGGCTCTGGTGGAGATTCTCGATATCCACGCGGCAGCATGGGGCCCCGACGATACGAAATCGTTCAAGTAAGTAGTTTTCTGCCCCTCCTGTTCATGTCCTCAAGATGGAGGCTAAATCCCAAACAGAACCGGTAAGATTCTGTACGGCATGGGGAACGTCCTAGAATCTCAGGGACGATTCGACGAAGGCCTAGACTTTCATCTTCGGTGTTTTAAGCAATTCAAGGTAGTCCTCGGGATGAATCATCACCGGGTTGGCGACATATGCCATCGTCTAGCTGGCCACTGCATACGGCAAGAGTCGTACAATCAAGCAGAGTAAGACAAGCCAGACCTACCTAGAATGACCTCCGAAACGTCGGGCCCGTATCTAACTTGACCAGGGACTATCTCAACTCGGCGTTGAAAATCTTCAATTCGCGAACGTACCTGTTAAACGAGAGGGCCAGAACAACATTCCGGAAAGGAAAACTATACCAACTAATGGGTCGAGACGTGGAAGCTAGGAGTCAGTTATCACAAGCATATCAGATGAGGAGGCAGCTCAGACCGGAGGATATCCGGCCCTTGGAGGAATTGGTCGAAGCGGACTTCGATCAACTTGTTGCGTTCTGGTCACGGTAGCTCTCTCACTATAGGGTGCAGCCACTGTACCACTAATAGTCATAGAAGGCCCCTAAGACTAGTGAAGAGTTGAATGAGTTGAATGAGTAGAAATAGTCGAAATCCCGGGCTCGGGTAGGGAATTAAGAGCCTGTTCGCAAACGATTTGTATTATGGATTTGGTACATCGAAGACTGCCTTGGCAATGCTAGCGTCGTCGAGCCCTTGAATAATCCGATCAGACCTTGGCGCAGACCCCGGCAAAATAATCCAAAATAATCACCCCTAGAGCTGCTTTCGAATTATTTTCGTTTTAATAATCAACATAAGTTGTTTTTATTAGGTGTAGTATAGCTTTGGCCCCTATAAGTTTTCCGATCGGTACATTGGCTACAAAGATTTCTTGCTTAGCGCGATATATTGTTGGAGAAACTACAAAGTGTTAAACTCAAAGTCCACTTTCAGCATAATCCGTTATCCATTTTGCGAACAGGCTCTAAAGTGACGACCCTACCTACCTAGTCCCGTGGGAGCGCCTTACCTTCGGCAGTGGCTGTAGCCCTATGCTGGAGCCTGTACTCAGCATGCGATCTACGCGGGGCACAGTCACGTGGAACTATGCCTACATAGGCAGGTGCTTGGCACTAACCCGATCTGCTGAAGCCATGCTGCTTTTTCGTTTCAAGTTTGATATGTCCGGGTGCCAAAAAAGCGCGAAAGTCTGATGTACATCGACAACCCGCACGTCGGCGTCTTAATATTCTAACCTACTGATCTAACAACGCAATTGTAAGCTTAGTAATTGTATCAAACACAATAGCGACCTAATGTAGCGTAGATGATGACATCCACACGTATGGCTCATAAGCTTAGCTAGACGATGAATTATTACGAATTTACGAGTGGATTACCCGAACACACCAAGATAGTAGTCTAGGTAGCCGCCAAGACTCTGCTCATCTCGCATCAGCCACAGGCGCATGTTGGCTGTATTTAGCTGAAGGAACCAAGCTAAAGGCGCTGCCTAGCGAGGTGACGGTCTGCGAGCGCCCTGTACCGCAGAGGCCTCCTCTAAGCTAATTCCAATATAACCCAGCAACATAAGCGGCAGGTTTTCTCAATTCTAGTTGAACGTTTTTCATCCTCGCCGCAATACCGCGTCCGCAATTGAAAAAGAAAGGACTAGCTCAGTCGATTCAGCAGCCTTACCTCAGCATGAGCCACCTGTCGCCTACGCCAACACCGACATTAAAGGTCGAACCACATACCAAAGTCTCACCTAACTCCAAAACAACTACCCGTAGGCGCAGGAAAGGGACATCGAAAGCTTGTATTGCCTTTTAGTATTCAAACGTAACCGCACACTGTCTAACCTCGTATCTCTAGTAAAACCGGAAGAGTATGGCAAAGCCGTGCGTGGCTACTCCCGGCTACGGACGGGAGCAGGCCAAAATCTTGTCCCACTGGGTGAATTCCTAACGTACGAGCCGGCCACTATAGAATATCGGCAATCCTTTGGCGACGGTATTGTGATAGTGTATCCCCTAGGCTTAGAAGGAAACTCATCAGCGTTATCGTCTTCGTTGGCGGTGCCCAAGCCGGAGACGACAGCAGACTCCGATGTTGAGAGGGACTCTGCAGATGAGAAGCAGCACCGACACCCAAAACCGATATCTTTTCACGACGCCAATGAACTCTATCTCGCCTCTTTTGGCAACACAAGGCCAGAAAGCCGCATAATCTTCCTGCACGGGTTCATGAGCGCGGCTTGGATCAATCATATCGGAGCCCGCTATTTCGTTGACCCGGAATTTTTCTGCCGCCATTTGGACTTTAGACCTCCTGACGATGACGCAAACAACTTTTCAATGCCGCCCCTGCCATCTTCCTCCTGGCATCTGATAGAGCTGCCAATATTCACGATAGGGACCTGTAATAAAGGTTTCGAAACAGAAATGGATATGATGAAGCTCGACGCGCTAAGAAAAGAAGGCGCAGATGCACTCAAGGACCATCACCACCGTATCGCCAAGCTATCCTCATCGGGAATGAGCGTAGGAGAGTCAATGATCAGAGATTTCCATGTGTTCGATCAGAAGCACTTTGCGGTGGAACAACGTATATCAGTTTGTATGCAACCAAACCACGATGATAAGACGTTCAGCGGTATTGCCCCCCGATGTAATGATATCGGTCATCCCTAGGTTACTAACTCGTAAATAGTGCTTATTTGGCTTGACGCCGGCCCCGAGCTTGCTACAGCGGCCGATTGGCCATGGGTAGTCAAGCGGCCAGGGTCTTATCTACTCCCCGTAATTCGACATAAGCACATGGCTGCTCTAAAATGTCACCTGTTTACAGATCCAAGTGGAGACGACAACAACTCATTAACACGCGATGCCCAATCTGCTTTGAATTTATCTACGGATTACGGCCGTTTCTTACATCCGACAACCATGTCACTGGACGCCTTCTATAGTCTGAACGAAGTTTTCAACTTTGCAGCAAGCTCACAGACGCAGTTTCTGAATCTCGTCGAAGTAAAACTGGACCAGTACACGTCACTGCCCCAGTCGATAGAATACCAAAGTCTACCGAGCCTGAAATTCACGAAGAGCATCCTCCAAAAACATATACAAAAAACCCAACGTGTCCTGGACAACATCAAGAGTGCGCAGAACTCCAAGTGGCCCCGAGACCGCTCCGACCACGGGTTTCGCAAAGCGACCGCGGCAGCGGAGAGCCTGGAGCAGGATTTTGAGCACCTTCTCAACCGTGCTAAGGTTTTGCATCAGCGGACAAACGAATCGATTACCGTCCTCATGTCAAGCATCTCGATATCCGAGTCGCAGAAAGGCATCAATCAGCAGGAGCGATTAGGCAAGTTGACCTTTCTCGCCTTCATATTCGTTCCCCTCTCATTCACCACTAGTTTCTTCGGCATGAACTTGAAAGAATTACAGAATGGAAACCATCTACTATCTATCTGGGTGTGGGTGGTGTTATCAGCCGGCGTTTTTACCGGGGCTATTGCTCTCTTCTACCTGGACCTGGAGACTCCTGCCCGCAGATTATGGCAGAAGTTGAAAGAAACAGTAGAGATGTAAGAACGGACATGTACTTTGACAGACCTACAGTTTTTCTTCTTTTTTATTTCAGTTCGTAAGTTAGCAAGTTTACAATACCCCTTAGACAGAGACGACCGGACTCTAGCATTAGCGTAAACGGGAGGGCACCAGCTTATGAGGTTATGAGTTAAATTTACGATGTCCATTGTGCAATAATATCTTTAGGCCATCCTCACATCAGTTGATAAAGTGTGTCGTCTGTGTTCAGCCCATTGTTGGAATGGTTGCTTCTCGTTGCACGGTATTGACGCCTATGCATTTTTCCTACTTAAGACCTGCACTCGTGCAGGGGTCCAGAATGCGACTCGAAGTTTAAATAGACAGTGGCTGAAACATCACACTGGTAGTGAATTATCCGTGGCTGGTGCATAACAGTAAGATAACAACCCTTCTTCCGCCCCAGACAAAACGCGAAATCCTGTAATGAATAGTACCCGAACTATGACAAATAGGATATGCCAGCTAGGTCCTAATTCTTCCTAATTAAATACTTTTACTAGATTCTTTCTGGAGCTCTTCCTAGGATATGGAAATGAAATACATCCGCCCGCTCGCCTGGCCCAAAACCGACAGCATACCGGCATACTGCATACCTACTGAGGAAGAGTTCTTATTTGGTCCTCAAAAGTATGGAGTCACGGATAGATATTCGTCATCACAACCTTGATATTCCAAACACCTCATCATGGAGAACTGCCCCCACTCACCACCCAACTAGACGAACCTAGTGTCGGACCCAACGTTTGTGCCGTGACTAAAACTTATTCCTACCCGCATATGTCAAACGACAGATGCTAACTTGAGATCTCAGGCATCTCTCCGCTCGCCGGTCTGTCTCTTTACCTATCGCCAACACCGCGATAGAGCACATAAAACAAGCGGTTGGCATCAATTCCACTCCAGCAGATATCCATTTCCCCGATTCTGGCTTATTAGAGACTCATTGTATCTCAAATCCTTTTATCTGTGCATATGGATATGGAATGGGGATGGGTCTTACTAGTATGGATGAGTTTTTCCTACATACCTAATATGTTTTGGTGCCACCTGCATTTGTTCACCATCTCGGGAATAAATGTCGGACCACTTATGCCCGCGCGTGACCCGCCGCACTTATCGTCAACTTTTTTTCTTTGACAAGCAAGAAAAACAAGATCGCTACTAAAGAGCTTGTTTAGACGCCGTCTCTATTTAGTGTGTTTCTTTCTTCTAATTCTTCTTTTCCATTTTCATCCGTCTTCTTGGCTTCTCATGTATTACAACCCTGATTGTACTGATTCCCCTTGGTTATGTGTGATGGTGGTCCAAATAGCCCCTCTCTCAATAATACATACAAATAAATCATGACCCCTACAGTTATTACAAGTTCCCCGCCAATAGCCGAGACGAGTGATAGTAGTCATGGTTCCAAGCTAGACATCCGAGAAGAAGACGCCAGAAACAGCACAACCGATGAAGATGACAATGGTAATGATAATAATGATGACAATGATAAGAACGAAGCGGGAGGAGAAGATATCGAAGCCACCCTCTCACGGGTGTCCTCCGGACCCCCCTATACCATCTTCTCGCCGAGAATGAAGAGATGGATCGTGGCGATGAACTGCATAGCAGCCTTCATGTCGCCCATCACGGCCAACATCTACTTTCCCGCGCTGCCGACCCTGGCAAAGGACCTAGGCGTCGGCGTGGACAAGATCAACCTAACGCTAACGACCTACATGATATTTCAGGCCCTCGCGCCGACCTTGTTTGGGGACTTCGGTGACATCGCCGGGCGCAGGCCGGCCTTCATCATCGCCTTCACCATCTACCTCTGCGCCAACATCGGCCTGGCGCTCCAGAGGAACTACGCCGCCCTGCTCATCCTGCGCATGCTGCAGAGCGGCGGGAGCAGCGGGACCATCGCCCTCGTCTACGCCGTCGTAGCCGACATTGCGCCAAGCTCGGAAAGGGGGAAGTGGATGGGAATTGTCGGGGCCGGCCTCACCATTGGACCGGCTATAGGACCCGTAATCGGTAAGTCTGTCTGCTTACTTTTTGTCTTGCAATCCCATAGTCGCGTATTGTCTTAGTTTGATAAATACTAATGATGATATAGTACGTATGACCGATTTCCCTCACTTGGACGGAGGCTTAGCTAGAACTAGGGCGGCTTAATAAACGCATATCTGGGCTGGCCCTGGATATTCTGGTTTCTGATCATATTGACCGTGGTATTCCTCGTCCCATATACCCTAACCGTGCCGGAGACGGCACGCAAGGTTGTCGGGAATGGCTCGATTCCCCCGCAGGGTTGGAACATGACCCTGATTGACTGGCTGCGTTTTCGCAACAGGCCCAAGGATCGGTCAGCAGCACCGGCGAAAGGGCACAAGATCCCGATACCAAACCCGTTGAACACCTTGAAGGTGCTGCGCGATAAACAGTACGACTACCGGTCTTTTGATTATTACCCACCCGAGACTTTTTTTTTTTTTTTTTTTTGGGGGGGGGGGGGGGGGGGTTGAGAGGTTGCACCCTCTTAAGGCTCCGCTTTTCAAACATCCGCGCAACCCCCGAACTATGCGCGACTTGACAGGCAATAGCTAACTCGTCGTGATTGCAGAATGGCTATGATCCTCTTCTACAATGCCTCTCTTTACGTGTGCTTCGCGACCGTGACAGCCACACTAGCCACCCAGTTACAAGAGATCTACGGCTACGATCAGCTGACCCTAGGTCTGCTGTATCTTCCCATCGGCGGCGCGACGACCATTGCGTCTGTCGGTGGAGGATTCATGGCCGATTGGAATTTCCGGAGGATCGCTAGGACGTTGGGCATGAAAGTTGATCGCAAACGAGGAACCGACAGTAAGTACCTATCTAACCTACAACACCCACACATGCATTGGCCGTCTCTCAATCACCCTCTAGAAGACTATAGTCATACCCGAGTGCAATTACTAACTTATGCCTCCCCTTACAGTGGCCAAATTTCCCGTAGAAAAAGCACGAATACAACTCATCGCCCCGCTCATCTTCATCGGGACAGTTGCATGCATAGGATACGGGTGGTCCCTGGAAGTCCGAACCAGCGTCGCGGTCCCTCTCGTGTTGTCCTTCTTCATAGGCCTATGCGTAACATGGCCGTTCCAGATCCTGAACTTGCTCATCGTAGACTCGTACCCCGAGGCCCCCGCCACCGCCACGGCGGCCAACAACCTCGTGCGCTGCTTGACGGGCGCGGCAGCTACGGCAGCTATCGAACCTATTATTAGGGGTATAGGTAGGGGTTGGGCTTTCACGCTCCTAGCGCTGGTGTTCACGGTCCCGTCGCCTGTGCTTTGGATTATTGTCAAGAAGGGCCCAAAGTGGAGAGGGGAAAGGATACAGAGGACCCTGGAGAAGGCGGAGAGGGAGAGGAAGAAGCAGGAGGAGGAGGAGGAGGAGGAGGAGGAGAAGGGGGCCTCCAGTGATGATAAGGAGACTGCTCCGGTATGATAGATACAGATCATGTAGTCTTTTTTTTGACGACACACTAGTAATAGTACATACGTAGCGACGACCAATGTGGCTAACGAATTTGTGCCATTAAATTTTATTTGCTACGTCAGCGATTGGGTTTGCTGAAGGATATCCTACTATATTAGAATTAAGGTGGGAGAGATTCTACCAAACTCAAGACAACGACATATTTACATCATAATGAGACACTCAGCCGTGCATAGAAACTAGAAAAAGAATAAATAATAGCATACTAGTAAACAATAATTGTTTCTTCTTTCCAGTCCCCAAAGGACAAGCCACGATGCTGACGTCCTACATACACGTATGCTTTATGTGCTAACTGCCTGATTTCTACGCGGTATGGAAATATGGTTTATAGTTTAAAATAGAACTCTTGTCTAACACGTACGACCATAGGATGTAGAGAACGCGGGGTCCCGTCCGCTCCCCCATAGCTAAGCTACATACCGCCAGATTAGTAGTTGGGTCGGTGACGACCAGCGAATCCCTGGTGTTGTACGTTTATTTTTTCGTCTTCATTTTTAAATAGTAATTTTTCCCCCTCTTCTTCCCATCCCTTTAAAGAACTTATCGGCAGCAAAAAAAAAGGACCTTTGTCTAGTTATTAGAAAGTACTCACTGCTTCCGGATATCCGACTGTTGAATATACTAACTATCTTGTCCTGCCTAAGATAGGTATGTCTTCTACTATATTTATCATAACTTAGGGCTCAATTTACAGTTAACACTGTATAAGGTTCGGAAACACTGGGCGCCAATATAAGGTTTCTATTGCTCCTATGTTAAACCCGCAGCCTGCATTCAACCGCCGACACTAATGCCGTAGGTACCTTTCCACCTCGTAATCCAGGGCCGACGCCCCAAGTTACGCTCTGGCAGCTGGTGTTCGGCGCAGAACGGGGCGGCTGGCAGTACGTACGGAGTCCGAGTGGGGTAAACTAGGTGGGGCCAGATTTCCTATAAAGACTTCAGGAGGTCAGCCAAAGGCTGCCTCCAAGGTCACGCTCAGGAAGTCGTAACGAAATCATCACCGTAAATATATAACGTTGCTGCTATAAATATACTCAGAATAAGGGTTACTCGTCATAGCCACATTCCTTCGACTGGCTTTTCTGGGTGATTCCAGTATTTGCGCGAATGATAGGCAAAGGCTGCCCCCGGGGATGACATAACACCAAGATATGATGATGACTGATTGGGGACGTTTCAGGCCTGATGTTGCGCTACCCTTCGTGCTGGTCGACCATGGCTGTCCTTGTCTGATCTTGGATAAATAGAAATAAAATAAAAAACAGGAAGCAGATAGGACGACGGGAAGAGAGGAAGAGAAAAGGAAAATGAGAAGACGGGAAGATAGGAGAACACCGGGTATATGTGCGGGGGCCTCGGTGGTGGCTGCCTGGGCTTGGGTGGTGGGTGGGTTGAACTATAAGACAGAGGTTTGGATAGAATCCGCCGACGTGGTCACATTTTCTATCGCATTTTATTTTGCGTGCCCATTGGCATCAGTAACGTCTGTCTCCTGGACCATCGCATCGATCAGTATATTAATAAGTGCATCACTGAGTTGCTGTTGCTCTTTGACTATGGCAGACAAGTGTGATACACCTAGGCGGAGTATTGCGAACTGCTCAGGCACCTGTTAGAGAAACTGCCCCACGATGTCTTCAAATCGTTTCCAATCAATCCAGTCGCTCTCCAGGTTACCTCGAAGAGAATAAGAGTAAATGGTCTACAGAGCTAAAAGAGACGAATGGGAAAGCATATTAAGCAGGGTAGAGATGGCGCTGCCGGATGTTTTAATGCTGTGTTTATGGCTTCGTTAACTATACGTTGCTTCGCTAACTCATTCTTGCGCATCTGCTGGGGTGAAGTGTGTGAGCTGCTATATAATACTCCCCCCGACACGACCAACGTTACAGAGGCGCATTCGCGGTCACAACTTATCTTTCAAGTTGAAAAGCTGCCAACGCCACTATGGCCATTTGTACAATATACATAGTTCTCGATGATAACAGTAGCATTTGATTACTGAAGATAAAGCGCCCGAGAAGGGTCACCCGTTATCTGGTAAAATGTTGTCACAGTCCCATGTATAAACTGCATACGAGGTCAAGTCGCCCGACTTGACTACATTCTCCTTTTTGCACAGGAGTGTTGTGGATTAGCGTTGCTTTGGCGGTCGTCTGCGGTTCAGGAAAAGCAGGCGCCCGAGGACACCGACGACGAAAACGATGACGATGACGATGACGACGACGACGACGACGACGACGACGGTGATAAAGATGAGGAGGAGTACGTATATGAGCGCAACACACGTATCTGCGTCCCTGCGGCCGTTGTTGACCTTGTTCTCTCCTTTAAGAATGTCGAGAAAGCTGTGCGCCGCCGTAATTACGGTATAATGATCATTTTTGCTGGTATACTATACAGTCGCGTTTTATTGTATCTACTTATGTATAAGAATTGTATCTAGCAAATCCCTGGTGCCTTAAAATTTTTTTTTTGTTTTCTTTTTCCTCGCAAAGAACACGGTATGTAGTTTACTAGTATGAGGTAGGTATAGTATTAGGTAATCAAGGTGAGTCGGTAAGGTACCCGGCCCCCCATTCGGGTATAGCCAACCGATCCAGTGACCCAATTTTTTTAACACAGAGCCGTTCGCCTCGGCTGTTTCCCAAACAGGGCAAAGTGGCTACCCCGATCCTGCGGCTTACCTACCAGGGCCTGTCCCTTGGGATTTAAGATCCCCCTGTTGATAATTAATAGCGATGACATGTGCTGGCCGCAACGGGCATGCATGCGGTCGGTTACCATAGGTAATACCATCTCGGGACGCGACTTACCATTGCGACTGTATGAGTGAATTGAATTTTTCAAACATTAGCCGAGGCTTCAGAGAGAGAGAGAAACGAGGGTAAAATAAAGCCCGAATTCAACTTATCGCGACTCCTATCACCTTATGCCCGGCAAAGTACCTCAACCGCGTGCGACGCCCAGGACCAAGTCCGAATCCTATTACAATCTCATCTCGAGATGACGACGACAAAGAAACTTCCCTCAGTCGAGGACGTAAAGAAGGGTCATGGCAGACTCACATTCCAAGAAGCCATGAGTCTAATCTCACTACCCATCCCCTCCTCGTCTTCATCCACAGAGAGGGGAAAGAGGAAGAAGGGGCCAAAAGAGGTCACGAGACGGTACATGAGTCGAAGGAGAGTATGGGTCACGGGCGAAGACCTCATGCCCCTGGCCATGGAGATGGGCGCCAGCTCCTTCAAGACGGGCACGAGCGCCTATGGCGGCCACGTCTACAGCCAGGCTGCACTCGCTGCTTCGAAGGCTTTTAGGGCGACGCAGAGGGAGAAATTGAATGAGAAGAGTGGGGATATGGGTGGAAATGGGAAGGGTAAGAATTTTGGGATTCATGTAAGTGGTTGGCACACGTCTTTTTGTTGTGTCTGTCATTATTTTCTCTCCTATATGTGCGGGTTTGTGTATGGTTTATGAGATGCACGTGCGTCCTATGTACTGTCTCATCTCATCACTTCTCGTGCTATTATTAGAAAAGTCATTTGTCTATTATGTCGCGTCATGTCCTCGATGAGAAATACCAATACTGACGTCGAAAAACAGACAATACACGGCTTCTTCTCGGAAGCAGGCCACGACGACCGTCCCTTCATCTACGAAGTGACGACCCTAGCCTCCAACCCCTTATTCCCCAACCTGCTCGTGACAGCGCGTCAACCGTCCGTGCCTAGCACAAGCACAGAGCGAGACTTCTACCCTCTCGCAGACGCCGACCTGCCTTTGGGTCCCGTATGTTTCAGCGCGATGGTGTCATTCCGTCCGGAGGGGATATCGCAGCTGGACGCGCAGGAGAGCCCCCCGCAAGAAAGATTTAGGGAGATATTGCAGTCCCGCAAACCGGCAGAATGGAATCCCTCGCCGATTACCGACATCGAGGGAATCTTGGGTTTCATACCCGGCGCGAGAAAAGCGGTGGGAATGTTTCCGGGGCTGGAGATGCGGAAGGTGGACATGACGAGCTATAACAAGGGCAGACCTATGTACGAAAGACGGGAGATTATTCTCTACCGACTCCTCGCGCCCCTCCCTGCTAACGCTCCTACCTCCGAATCTGGGTCTGAAGAAGAAAGTGACGGTCCCGACGCGCATATCTGCGCGCACGCCTTCGGCGCAGACAGGAACGGGCTACTGATGATCGGCAACCACGCCGGTTACGGGAACGAGCTAGGGCGCGCCGCGAGCCTGAGCTATTCCTTCGTCGTACACGTCGATGCCGCCGATGCCGTCATGAACTATTGCAGCGATGATAACGAGATCGACAAAGACGAAGGCAAAGGCAACAGCAACAGCAACAGCAACAGTAAAAGCTATACGGATGGCGAGTGGTGGCTCCAAGAGACCTCCTTCCCGCGCGTGCAGACCGGGAGAGGGATCGTGCATAGCAAGATCTGGAGCCCCAGGGGCGTGCACGTGGCTACGGAGTACCAAGACGGCATCATACGCCGGAAACCAAGGCCCGGTGATAAGGTCGCGATTAAGGAGAGGATGGAGGCGTTTAAGTTATAAATAAGTCAGCTCAGAGTAGGCAAAAGGGAGAAGGATTTCTCTGTGTGCATGTATGCATGTGCGTGTGGGTGGGTTTAGACAAGATCTTGGAATTTGCACGTCATGTAGAATAGCGAGGATTGCATATGCCGGCCAAGAGTGTTCAGGTAGCATCTTAACGTTGTCTGCCTTCATCCTAGATAGAAAGATTGAGATAGAAGATCCGCAATGTATGTATTTAGCTAAGCGATGTAGAAGGTTTTAAGACGTCACAATTACTTCGATAGCGTGTATATATCTATCGATAGTTTTCCCTAAGTTGATATTATCACATTTGCTTTGTCTGGTATCATGTCTCATCTTGTTTCCTCTACTTTGATTCCTAGCAATCATCATAACCGAGAGAGAGGTAACCTACAGCTTATAATCACTACGGAGGCCAATTCAAGATTTCCGATCCTTTTTCGCACAATTGGTTATTACCATGACTGAATGATTCATCCACATTGACGAGGTAACAACTGGTCTCTATCGCGACGTGAATATTATACACGTGCTGTACTCGTCATATATTCTATCCTCGATCGTCCAGAATACCATGTACAGGTGTCGATTGCAGTTCCCACAAAGAGCGATCAACCCGACCAACAAGTATCTAAAAGCCCATATGGGTATACTTTCGATGCTCATCACTCCGATTGGCACGGTTTCCGACCCAGACTAGCCCCGGCCTAAAGCACGGACACGGGCACGGACCACAGTCACCCCTATATAAGTAGATACAGGAGATCTCTGCCTCTCGGAGATACCTTTCCTCCTTGTGCAATTATAATATGTCTGACTATACCGACCGCCCGGCAGTGCGAACTGTGACACCGGTACGGGTGACAGACTCGGGCTGCAGCGCGAACTCGAGCCTCGCACGCTTCGTCCCGTCATCGACGGGGATCTCGACCTTGTGGGCGCTGCGGAAATGCCACCGTCTGGACTCGACGGCATTCTGCGTCCAGATGATGCCTTCGTCAGTCTCACAACACGCTTCATATTTGCTCGCGGAAGGGTTGGCGGTGCAATACTCGAAGAGCCAACCCCCCTTGAAAGAAGCGTGCTGGTCTGGAATTGAGATGAGAAGCTCCATCGCTGCTTTGGATCCGGCTTGTACTGCTGCTGCTGCGAGGTCGTAGAGCTTAGGCTGGTCATTAGAGTGGTTATTTGATAGATTCTAGATAAACGACAAACGATTGATAATAAGGCGGCCACTCACGTATAGCTCTCCCCAAGTTGAAGCGTCCTCAATATCGATACTAGGGTATGGAACAGGCCAGAATTCCACAACATATTCTACTCCTCTCCATACTTGAATAGCCCTAGCTTCGCAGCGAAAATTCTGCTGCTTGTAGGCCGTCTCGGAGTGCTCTCTGAAGAGAGCGAAGTCGGGGTCATACTTCAAATGCCTAGAGTCAGCAATTCCTGTCTCATTGCAAAATCTCAAGATGCGATGCGTTAAAATGATACTTCAAGACGTCAAAATGAGAAAAAAAAAAGGGTAAGAAAAACACTTACTCCAACATACGAGTTTTTATGATTTTCGTCACAAGTAATCGACCACCCCGTCACGGTGCCGGGTTCAGGCTCCAATGACTCGCAGAAAGCCATATACTCATCCCACAGTTCCATCGAGATACCCAGTTCTTCTCTCTTCTTAGCAAATTCCGCGCGGTCCGCATCCAGCTCCTTGGAGATGGAGTCTCGCGCGTCTTCGGCCTCTGCCATTTCTCTCTCCACTGCCCGTTTTATCTCTTCCAGTTCCAGGATGCGCCACCGCGCCTTCTCGTACGACTGGTTGAGCTTGAAAGACCTAGCAGGAAACGGGTTCTCCTGCAAATTGGCGAAAAGAGCCCAGGTGCCACTATCCCCATACCCATTCTGGTTAGATGGACTGCCCGACGCGGTTTGGGATACGTCTACGGCGACAGGACGGCTTCCGATAATTGCCACTTCCGGTGATTTGTCATTTGCAGTGCCTTCCTCCTTGATGTTGCCTGCTTCATGACCATCAGCCTCATCATCGCCTTCACCATCATCGCCTTCCGCGTGATCTTCTCTAATTTCTTCGTCCCCGCTGTGGGTGGGCACGTAATAAGTAGTGGCGTCAGAGCTATCATCGTCTTCATCTTCCATGTCCGTATTGACGACAGGATATGCGATATAGATCTGCGAGTCGTCCCTGGGAAAATCGAGCTCTTCATAGGTACTGCTCATCTCACTGGCGCTCCCGTCGTTATCGCCATCGCCGCCGTCCTCTTCGTCCTCGTCAGTGTCGGGGATTAGGGAATTGTCGTTGAACACAGCGGTGATGATGCGTCCGACCATGACGCTCGTCTGCGGTCCCTCATCTCCGCTGGAGTCCGACCAGCTGTCATTGTCCTCGGAGTAACTTGTCTCCTCGGAATAATGTGTGTCGGAGTACTCCGTGGAACCGTCATGTTGAGAGGCACCGTCCTGGTGCTCAGGCTCGTCTATTTCCATAGCTTCCATGTTTCTTTCTTTGCAAGCACGAGACAAATCAACCCAGGAGCGAGCAGGAAATAATAGCGTTGATCTAGCCGTAACTACCCCTCTATTGAGGTACTTACAAGCGCATACCTCTACGTAGCTATATATCTCTGCCCGTTTGTATACCTACCTCTACCAGGTAATTAGAGGGGCATTGTGGCGCGCACCCGAACCCTGTAAGGCAGACTCGCTCGCGAAGCGGCGACCCCTGATCATTGAATCAATCCCGCGGTTACAGGATCCCAATTGCTATATTTGAACAAAGCTGAAAAACCAAAGGCCAAGCGCGGGCGTCACAGGAGCGGCCAACATAGATATACGCGCCTTCAAGTTTACAGATCCAGGAACCAGCGTGTTTATGGGCCCCCGCGTTAGGTGAGTTTCAGCATACCTTGCCACCTTTTGTTGTGAGAGCCAACGCCAAGCCGCAAGTGCTAGGAACGGTATTGTCTCATTGGATAGGTTTTGAAAATGTCACCAACAATAAAGAAGACAATCATGAAACAGGTAGTTTCTGCCTCAAACTCAATATTCATAAATGGTTTCATGGTTTCTGGTTGGACACGGTTTGACTGCCGGCGGTCACGGCTCAACTGAGGGGCAGGATACACTTGCTTCCTAATCATCGGTGGTCATGAGGAGAAAAAGGTTTTATAACCTGTTTACTTGCTGCTTGTTTGGTCTAATTCCTAGCACCGCAAGGTGTTGCCAATCCACTATTTATTGGCTCACCCATCTCGGATGTTAGGTAAGAAACCGTTGGCTGTGCCACTCACCGACATTACAATTCATTAGGGGACCGCGATGACGCTCGTAAATAACGGCACGACCTCTCAAAGTGTACGGGAGTTCTCGGACTTGTCAATGCCGGGACCAACAGGCTCTGAAAGTCGGCGCGAGCAGTGCTGGGCTGCCGAAATACGTGGACATAAGAATATAGTTGGTGGTGTTGTATCAAGCAAGGGACGGAATTAATAAGAGGCATGATGGCCGACGGTGATGTGGGATAAAGAGTGCGGGGGCTGTGGACAGAGCAAATTTTGTTAGTTCCCGCGCATAAGAGGCAACTCTTTGTGAGTAATTCTCCTAATTGAAATACTATTTATCTTCCGGTAATTTCTATCATAAACCGTCTTATTTCTTATTTCTTCTCGAAAAGAATATCTGCGTTAGCTATCGAAAGCCCGTCTTTGTTGGTTGTGAAACTAGATACCCCCTGGTTCCGATGGCTCCGATTCAGACACTCAAACTAAACGATGGCCATGAAATCCCCATGGTACGTGCCCTGTACATTGGTTTTCACGCTGAGAATCACTCACTCACTAACGTATGCATTCGGCAATTTTAGTTAGCTTGTTAGTCGTACCGGGTTTTTTTTTTTTTTTTTTCCTGTCGGGGTGAGATCAGCGAGAGGTGTTCCGGTGCCCCGGACAGGGGGCCGCCGTGATGATGTGCGGCCTCTCCCCAGCACCATACGACAACTACCTGGAGGGTGTAATCGTTTATTGACTGGAATCTTATTAAAGATGGTTTTGGCACTGCCAATTATGCCGGCAAAGACGAAGATATCGTGAAAGCCACGGAGTTAGCCATCCGGAATGGCATTTATCACCTTGACTGCGCCGAATGTATGTTGTCCACACACGTACCTCATCACAATTACTTTGCAAAGGCAGGAAACGCTCACTCGAAACCCTGATCAAAGGTTACTTGAACGAAAGCGGCGTAGGCGCCGGGATTAAAGCCTCCGGCGTGGAGCGGTCGAAGCTCTACGTGACAACCAAAGTAGTCGGGACAATAAACCAGGACGTGGCCGCGGCACTCGACGCCTCGCTCTCGAAACTGGGTCTAGACTATGTTGATCTGTACCTAGTGCACGTGCCCTTCTCGGCCGGGTCACCGGAAGGTCTGCAGAAGATCTGGGCGCAGCGTGAGTTTTTACCTATCTTGCCTACAACCGCCCTAACCAGAATGGGTTTACATAATTATATGCAGCCTTCATCTGGCGAATATCGAGGATGCTGACTAACACTCCACCTACTAACTGACTGACTCTCACAGTGGAAGCCGTCAAAGAGGCCGGCAGGGCCCGCTCTATCGGCGTCTCGAACTTCGAAGTCGAAGACCTCGAAATCATCCTCAAGACCGCTAAAGTCAAGCCAGCCATCAACCAGGTCGAGTTCCACCCGTACCACCAGATGCGCGATGTGGTCGACTTCTGCCGCAAGCACGGTATCGCTCTCGGCTCTTACTCCTCCCTATCGCCCCTGACGCAGGCGCGACCGGGACCCGCGGACCCTGCTTACGCGGAGCTGGCGGCGAAGCACGGAGTCTCGGAGAGCGAGGTCGGGTTGCGCTGGTGTATCGATCAGGACGTTGTCGCTGTTACAACGAGCAAGAATGAGGAGAGGTTGAAGGGGTATGTGACGAAGTTGTGGGATTTTAATCTTGAAAAGGATGAGGTGGAGAGGTTGAATGCCCTCGGGCGTGAGAAAGACTATCAGGGCATTGCTTTTAGTAAGTTCACCGAATCCCCCATCCTGATGTGTGTGGCTGCATTGTACAGGAAAGCGAGAATGATAATGGGCTAATTAATGGTTACGTACATTGCAGAGTTCATGACTGCGAGGTTTGGGAATTACAAGCTGGGCGTTGCGGCACCTCCAGTTGAAGCTGAAGTTCCGGTTTAGATCAGCTCCCTATTTAGGGATACAGCCGCTAGATATCTCTTACCTTACTCTCCTCAACCAATGTGAAGATCGAAATATCCTGTTCTAATGCCGTATGTATTTATCACTCGATAAAAACTCGTCAACGCAATTAATAGAAAGCGGTTTTAGCTATCTATATCCTAAGCTCCTATCTATGCAAAGGATTTGGAAAGTTTCGTAGGAGACAAGTAGGCAGATAGTTATGGGATAAACAATATCGTAATTAAGCCTTGTAGTTACAGTAGATGCCTTATAAGTTATACGTTAAATATCAACATTATCCTTAAGCTTTACAAACATAACCTAAGGTTAGTATACTTTGTACCAACAATTGATCTGAGTTCTTAGGAAGCATGTCGACAACTTAACCGCTAAGCTTAAATACTAAGTAGGGTACGCTCTAAGTATTAATGAACGTAGCCGCATGGAAAGCATGTAAAATAGTTCTCGTGATAATATCAGGCCCTCAAAACAAAACGTTGAGTGCACGAGGGTAAAATTTTTTTTATGCCGACGCGACAACAACAGCAGAAAATGCAGGCAGCGAGAGACACGAAGCCCCGAAATTTCGGGGGTGCGCGGGGAATCGAGGGTATTTCGAGACGACGAGCAAGACTAATATTAACTCCGCACTACGCATTGTTTTTTCTCCGCCCTCTACCAAACTTGGAAACATTATAAATCCATTTCCTCGGGCAATTCTTATGCGACGGAGACTCAATAAGAAACAAATGAATATATATGTATAATTAAATGTGTATATAAGACCAGGTTCTACCTACTCATCATGATGAGGCTTACTGGACACGCGGCATTCTTACCTCAAAGTGATCGCTGATTATCACGGTTTGACTTAACACTAACCTCTTCCCCATCTCCCGCCTCTATCCCAGTGTAGCGCAGCATAACACAGCACAGCACAGCACAGCACAGCACAGCACAGCACAGAGTATCCATCTCATTAGATCAGGAAAATGCTCGTCCTAGTAGCAGGCGCAACAGGCAACATAGGCCAGAAACTCCTCTCGAGTCTCTTAGCACGAGGCCATCGCGTGCGCGCCCTAGCACGGCACCCGGAGAAGATCCCAGCGAAAATATGCGCACAGCTCGACAGGATCGTGCGAAGCAACTCATACTACGACATCGCCGCCCTGGACGCTGCATGTGAGGGCATAGACGCCGTGATATGCGCTTATAACGGGATCCCCGAGCTGCAGGTCGAGGGGCAGTTATTCCTGCTCCGCGCGGCCGAGCGAGGCGGGGCTAGGATCTATGTGTCGGCGAGCTGGAACGCCGACTGGAGGGGTCAGAAACTGGGGGATCACGATAGCTATGATGGGTATCATTGCTTTAACCGGCTGGCGCAGTTCGCGTCTGCGAAGCTGAGGCCGCACTTCATCTTCTGCGGTATTTTAGCGGAGGTCTTGTTTTCTGCTCCTGGGAGAGTCTCGTTCTCGCCTGCGAATCACGGCGTTTGGGACCCTAATCCAGAAGAGAAGAGGGTGGAGATTTGGGGCGAGCCTGGTGTAAAGTGGCATTGGACGAGCGAGGGGGACGCCGCAGAGTTCGCTGCGGCTATTATCGATCAGCCCGGAGACGTCGCCACAAAGGGCGGGTTCTGGACTGTTTGTTCGGGCTATGATAGCCTGCAGGATATTGCGAGGATCTATGAGAATATCAGGGGCAAACCTGTCAAGGTCGAGCATGTCGGCACCGTGGAAGAGCTGCGCGAGAAGGCCCTTGCGGCGCGCACGAGCAGCCATCCGACGAGGTTGTGGGATTACATCGGATACTTCTACGTGCTGTACATCGTCGATGGCACCTGGACGCCTGCTGCGTTTGATAATGAAAAGTTGGGTGTCAAGGGCACACCACTAGAGGAGTTCTTCAAGCAGAATCCCGATATCTGATTACCTAACCTGAGAGTTCTTCAACACATCGATTGACGTCATTGCATCCAGTGCTCCTCGGGACGTCAGTAATGATCAGCATGCCATATATATGGTCACTGATGTTCATTCATCGAGGCGGCTCATGACCCGGACACACAGACAATGCACCTCCAGTGAGGCTTGTCATGTGGCATGGTTGCAGCAATGACCCTGGCGCGATCAAGACGGAGATGCTGAACCAGCATCAAAATAAGTTTTTGACTATCCACCTACCTATTGGGCTGTTAAAAAGAAATGGGGACCTCTGAGCCGATCACATCGCCTTTACATAATACGTGGGCGGGTAAAAGGGGTGATGGAACAAGTACTAGTCATATAACCATCTGAAACGTGTCTTTACGAAAGCATTGGACAGAGGACGATCCAGACGTAAA
>Ga0247782_1000313_pt1 | contig 44733 bp, 34 predicted proteins | sample UWRJL019104C5_FD_179928 | JGI IMG/M metagenome (GOLD analysis project Ga0247782, IMG submission 179928) | Plant litter microbial communities from Arlington Agricultural Research Station in Wisconsin, United States - UWRJ-L019-104C-5 | ecosystem: Environmental > Terrestrial > Plant litter >...
TAAAAAAAAATAAAAAAAAAAATTTTAAATAAAAAAAAAAAAAAAAAAAAAATAAAAAAAATTTTAAAAAAAAAAAAAAAATAATTAAAAAAAAAAAAAAAAAAAATTTTTTTTTTTTTTTGCTTAAAATAAATTAGTATGCTATACTATATAAAAACTATATTAAGCGCACTTATATATTATATAATACTTAATAAGCTATGCTAATAAAAATAATAATACTTATAAAAAATAAAAATAAAAATTTTTAAAATAAAATAAAAATTTGCTTAAATAAATATAGGTTAGCAAAATTTTATAATATAAGTTAAAAGTGCTTTTAAATATATATGTATAAAATAGTATAAAACTTTAAAAAAATAAAAAAAATAAAAATTACTTATATAAAAAAATTTTTATATAGCTTTATAAAGCATATAAAACTATGCTTAAACTTTTTATTAATAAAAAGTTAATAATATAGCTAGTAATAATAAATACTTGCTTATAGTTGCGCTTTAAAGAGCACTATATAATATATTATATTATGCTTTTTTATATACTAAATATAAAGTATTATTACTACTTATAGCAACTTATAAGCGCTATACCTAAAATTTTATATGCTTACCTACTTATATGTTTTATTTATTATTTTTTTTATATTTACTTATAGCCTTACTACTAGGAATAGTAGCAAGGCTGGGGGGTATGTTATAGTAATATAGGTCTATAAGGAGCAGGAAAACATAATTTCCCCTGCTCCCCGTATATAAAAAGCATATTATGCACTATTATATAGAGTATAACTTCTTTTAAAAAACATCTGAATCTACTTCACATAATCACATCTAAAGAGTGCACCTGGTCCACTTCCACTATTCTCCAATAGACAACGCTCTCCGCAAGAACTATTTCAAGGGTCTTCACAACGTCAGCACTCACGTTGGGCAGCACATAGCTTGGTATTCTACAGCGGACCCGGCACCAGATGTCAATGTATACTGCCCCGATAAAACTGCATCATATCCACTGGGACAGCCCGTGTAGTAAGTGGGCTGATCATCTACTACAGTCGATATAGGCTGGTAGCACGGTGATGTAGAGTCGACTACCCACGCAGGACCAAACTGAGTCAGTTGGCACGTCAACCAGTCGGGGGAAGGTAAAGCGGTAAAAGCTAGGTCGAGTGGATATGCATAGCAGCTGGTTATGACAACCCAATTATCATCCGGGTCTATGCACCCGGGGCCAGGCGTGAACTGAGCCGTCGGCGGATCTGTGATGATGGCCGGTAGCGTAGGTGTCGGTAAGAGAGCCATCTTCTTTTCTTCGTTCTTAGACTCTGTCAACAAGTATTATTATGAAGGCCTTAATGAAAAACCCATTCCAAGATCTAACTAAGTGGCGAGATGACCAGACTTTATAAGCCGACGAGCATTTTAGAACTGGTAATACCACTTCGAAGTGGTGCCTAAGGTCTGCTTATGAGCCGGTCTAGAAGATGCATGATGCCCTATCTCCAGTTAGTATGCCAAGCCAATGTTTACTTCGCTTGTTTGGCTAGGAGCTTGCAAAGTACCTACATAGAAATAGCCTAGACCCCAACCAGGTGAAAGCTTGTCAGAACCTCCTCCGCTGCGCCGCGCACCTGCGTAATTATCGTCAGTTTATTTAATCTTGATTCACGCTTTTGCGCAGTCCTGTCCATGGTTGGTAGGGCTGCGATACACCACGGCTGGCGGGGTTAACTCGGCGTCAAAGAAAGATTCTGGGGAGCAAGTCTTTGACCCGAGACTAAAATACCAACACAACCAGCATATCTCCTTAAACCCCGGAAGCTGGAACATGATATATTGTCATGGGTCGTTTGAGAGCTATCCCAGCGCCACTGTTCCAAATTCGTCCTTTCCAGACAACTGAGTTCAACACATATTGGAATGGTGAGGAGAGTGACATCAGGCCTTTCTCAGCCAGTATTTGTGGCACGAAGCTTGAGCCTAGAGAGGAGTCGCCCGAGCACTAGGCATTGCTTGTCGGCCACCCGAATTAGTCGCATGATACGAGAACAGGCTCAACCAAAAATCCAAGGAGCTAAGAGGTCTCGCTTGGAGTGTTACTGACTCCAATGTTACAGCAGTCTTACTCATATGTCCTAGGTAGGTGCCTAGGTAGGTAGGCTCGATTAGACAGGTAGTATTAGCCGTCAGTGCAGCCTCAGTTACAGGGGTTATGCTCCTGCAGAGGCCTCGGTTAGAGATTCGAGTATAATACGCCGTAATATCCACTTTGACCTCATCGCAGAAAAATGTTCAGTCAAGCGTTTGCTCACTTCAAGTTGCCTGAATCCAGTGCATCACGTCCGTAAGCACTAGTTATACAGATTCCTAGCCTACACTACCATACTTCCTGTTTTTTTTTTTTTTTTTTTTTTTTTTAAAAAGAAAAGATTTGTGGTAGTAAGTTACTAGGGTTAAAGGTGCACCATTTAGGTCTTATGAGACTCAAAAATAAATGAGAACTAAGAAGTGAAAAAATTTAGGCAGCCAGATGAGATGGAATGAATGAGAGGAAGCACCAAGCGGACAGAGAATTGATAATAATAGCCTAGCTTTACCCAAAGTTTGCACGATAAGTTATATTTTTAATACGAAGTGAATTGCATGATTACGAGCCTGTTATAGCGTACTGACCACATCGCGAGTCTGACATTCCATCGCGGACAAGTCGATAAGACGAAGAAAAAGGTCATGCCCAGTGTTCCCGATGTCAGCTGTGAAGGGATCTACTTTACTCGACTTAAATTGGCGTGCTGGTACCCCGTTTTCGAATAACATGTTTAATCCGCCATAAGTGCGCCCTTTTGTCTCAGCTAGATGGAAGAAGGGAGATACATCAGAATCATATTTAACTGAAGCATTTTGTTTCGAGATACTTACGAAGGTAAAAGTGAATGTAGGTGATGATGATAAAATTGATGCCGGCCCAAAACAGGTATGACTTCAGGCCCCAGTTCCATTTCTGCGAAGTAAGTTGTTCTTTCTGAAGTATGTGGACAACTCCCATGTCGAGAATAGAGGAAACGGCGTGAGCTAGGACAATTGATTTCACTCGAAGTCTTGTTGCTGGAACCTCGATGGCTATGGTGTAGAGTACCGGAATGAGTAAATTTGCAACAGCGGAAATAAGAAATGCCAAGGTGCCAGCGGCAATGGATTCCGAGTTGGACAGCGTCCTGTGAATGCCCATGAATCCCAAAACTCTAATACCCAGATTAGTCTTGCTATAAGGAGAGGATTATGTAGGCTCCGAGTAACTGAGTGGGAAGTGGGATGTTAATAACTCACAGCTGGCCTACTAGGACGACACACATGCAACTAGAAACGAACCTCTTTCTGTCCACTCTGTTCAATAGTAGTATTAGTATGAAACCAGTGACAAGACATATGCCATCTAAAAGCCAATTAAGAATAGACTGTAACCGCATGGAGATATGACCCTGCATGAAAAGTGTCTGCCACAAAGATCCCGATACCACGTGAGAAGTAGCATTAGCTATAAATACCATGCAGACAATTCCGGTTCGCCTTAGGTTGGGGCCTCTGAAGCAGTTCAGGTACGATGCCCCTTTAGTTGCCTTCTTCTCCACTTCATTGATATAGACCATTACTAATATAAGAAAGGTATGTTTAGTTAACATAAGATAAACAGTATAATGGGATCCTATAGTCAGCTAAGGAAGCTCTTACACGTAAAACTTGTGCCGGCATCACGCTCCGAGGATTTTCGCATGAGTTTCAACAGTGATTTCAGGCCACTTGCTAGATCGCCCTTTTGGACGTACCACCAAGGCGATTCAGGGGCAAAATACATTATCAACACAATCGGAATAACCCATACACATTGAAGCGCAAAGGGGATCCGGTACCTATAGCCGGTTAATACGTGAAGCCTTATGACGACTAGGGTGAAAATAGCTACTCACCCCCACTCATCGTACTGCGAAACATACGAAACAATGATTGATGTCGCTGCGAGCTGTCCAATAATCCAGCATAGCAAGACAAAAGCTATTAGGATATGACGTAAAGCGGTAGGGCAAAGCTCAGCTGCATACGCCAGAGCGGTGGGCTGGAAAGCACCCCATGCAGCGGATTGCAGTAAAACACCAACAAGGAAAACAGGAAGGGTGTCGGCGAAGGTCGAAATGAACGACAATCCCGAAGAAGCTACCAGGAGCAAGATGATTGTCCATCGGTATCCAAGTTTCTCGAGTATCAAATGTGGGATGACCTATGAGGAATGATTATTAATGAATAACGGTGAAAGACGTCCTGTATTGAGCATTTAGAACCTACCAGAGAACCAATTACAGTTCCGACGCCTGCTGCTGCGGTAAAGCCTTCCATCCACTCATCTGAGATAAGACCAAACTTCCTTCGGACTGCAGGAATCCCAGGATCTACTCTCCAAAGCTGGTATTAGAGCAAGGAAGTTCTTGAATCCGTCTGATGGAAGCATCGATAAAAGTAGCAGAGACACACAAGATCCTACCACAGTTGCCCCGTACCCTTCCACAACCGCACTCAGCGAAACAGCAGCAGACCAAACGACAGCTTTCCAGTAGACCTCCGAGGCTTCACGTAGGGTTATACCACGTTCTTTTTTATTCGCTTCACATGCTTCGGTTACAAGCCACTATCTGGTGTCAGTACCCTCACTGTACCGAAATGCTAACCTGGAAGCGCGAGGGAACTCATTTCTAACCTCTGCTGAATGCGTAGCCAAATGGCCCATGCCAGATTCATTACTAGGCGCGTACCGGACTCGTTCGCAGTGCTGAGCTGTACCGTCGGTTCCAATCTGTTGAGTTGAACGGTCGGCGTCCACGCTTTGGTTTGCCATCCCAACAATATGGCGCCCTTACAATACGGTGTTGCTTAGGCAGTGTATATGCGTAGGAAAACAGAAAATAAATAAAGAATAAATAACCTGCGCTCTGGAAAATGTTCAGCTTGAGTTTTGCAAAGATGTGCACCCACGTTATTATTACACATTTGAAAACCGGTGATCTGGTCCTACAATCATTCTTAATACTTCGCACACCGATATAACGCGTTACACCTAGCGTCTATTCTTGGAGTATACTGTTGTAACTATGGCGTGCAGTACGATGGCCATGCTGAAATGGTACCTGAGGCCGTGTGACGGCCAGTATACAACTAGTCGAACCAATGCCTCCAACTACAAGGCATTTTTATTGATATATAATGTTCAGCTTTACAGATGTACAGTCCCATACATATAAACTGCATACGACGTCTTGGCATTAGTGTCGCAGTTCCGATCCCTGACATTCGACGAGATTGCTTTGCTTTGCGGAAAGCGGAAGACAAGTGGCATTGTCGAGCTTACCGTCATTCAATGTCAACTTGAGTAAGAGGCGTAATGTTCAGTGGTCGTCTAATGCCGTATCTTTATGCAAGATGGGTAGGTACCTAGGTAGTTAAGTAGACAGAAACAGAAAAGCCCCACTTTGAGTAACGGGAGTGTAACAACCAACTTAGGGGCGTAGGTTAATGAAAAAGATGGCCGAGTGCTTAATATGGCGCCATTCTCGCAGGACAGGATATTCTTTTTAGTCTATAACACTATCACCAAGTATGCATGATATATGCAACTAAGCGGCTTAGTTGGAAAGTAGAGGTATGAGTTTATACTGACCCCAGAGAGTCCGTCTATAAAATCTGCTGCTAAACTGCTAGGATATACCAAGGGTGGAAAATACGACATAGTCAAGACGTTCGGTTTGGGTCAAGCCTAGTACGCCAAGGCTCACATGAATTTGAGCAAAAAGGAGGACACAAAACCAAAAAGGTATTTCAGGGATCGCAGCAAGCAAAAGCTGGGTATTTGTAGAAAGCGGGTATGTAAGGGCTAAACATAGGATTTGTGCCTGATCATAACTTTGCGACGGTTATGAAAAGCACAGCCTGGCTCGTGGAAAAGAGAGGTATGAACTTGGCGATCATGGCTGTTAATCTGACATTGGACTCGTTGTAAGGTCTCATATCTTAATAAACGGATGGCTTGTGGCTCTGCAGGTAGGAAATAATCAAATCTTATGTTACAAAATTTAGAGAAGGCGATCATATGGTGTTGTAATACAGGGGATCTAGATACATTGTTACATTCAAGATCATACAGCTGCCTCGGTAAAGGACATGTCCCGTTCTTTCTCGCGAACCGATAGGTCTACAGCTCTATGCCAGTGTCGGATGCGTTCTCGCTGCACCTTTTCATACTCCGGCATCATCATAAGTGCTCTTCCAAACCCGCTGCGGTTCCGGCCAACAGCCAGGTGATGCAGAGCTGTGTCGATCCGGTTCAAAATAGACGCGGTACGATTATCGAAGTAGAGACCACAATGGCGCATTTCTTCCAATAAATCCAAAACTGCTGATAGATTGCCGCGACGTGTCCAATAGATGTCAAGAAGCTCATTGAAAAATGGGGTGGAGACGCCTAAGACGTAAGATTCGAGTCCAAGTTCCTTGATGCGAGGTAGAATAGAGAAGACAAGCTGCGAGGGTGAATGGAACGCAGTGTTGAGCCTTCGAAGGGCAAGCAGAAGATACGCCGGGTACAGTGGCCCGTGAACGTACAGACTTAGTACCTCTCGACTGTTAGAGCTGGAGGAGTTTTCGGAAGCGGCTGACTTATCCTCGGTGTTAGAAACCTCATTACTAGACTCTCGATCGCTACTGGGCCTTTTGGTCTTCGAACGTGACTTAGCATTGGGTGCTTGCTCATCATTCTTTACTATTCCTAGTCGAACAGGCATAGTGAAAACCTCTTTCTCAAGAACATCCCAGAGCTCAAAATCCGTCTGGGCAGACTCCATCAGCCCCTCGACCCGAGTTCTCTCGTCAAACCGCTTCGACTCAACTTCGATGGTACGGCTAAAGGTAGAAGGCGGTGACTTCCAGTCTTCATCGACGAGGTCGGCTTCCTCGACCGGAATGCCCAACTGGTTGGAAGGTGGTACCCCGGTGGCTTGATATTGGATGGTATTGAGAGCTTTGCTGGCAGCATTCCGTAGCTCAGGCGGGAAGCGCAGAAGGGCTTTGGCACGGTCATGGGCAGCGCCTGAGAGAAGGGCCGGAGAAGTGACAGTGGTGTGACTGGCTTGGCCGGAGTCGTAGGCGGCTTGTTGCATGATCAGCATGGCGGACCGGTTGACCGCTGAGGGGCCAGCAGAATCTGGTGCATCAATGTTCTCTACAGCTGGCTTAAGCCCGCGAGCTTGAATATCGGCAAAAATACGTTCGAAAATTTGTCGCTCTGCCGGGGTAATTGTGCCCCTGCTAGAGGGCGCGGCAGGGGCTTCTTTTTCTTTTGGTTGGCCGACTTCGTAGTCAAAAGGGATTTCTTCTCTTTTACAACGTCGAGAGGTCGTATGCAGTGAGCGCGTAGCTATAGCGGAGGCGCAGTTTCGCGGTATGCGAAGGATTGTCCTCGTTTGGTAAAGGAAGGGCGTCATGGTGAACGACATTTTTATTGATGGAGGTATGCAATACGACAGATCGAATGGATGCTGCAACTTATAGCGACATCAAACGAGTTGCTCAGAGAGTACTAAGATATCAGAATAGGGATACAAGAATGTCGTAGTTCTAATATACACTTTGATGGAGCAACAATGAAAAGCTGCCAACTGGTAGCTGAAGAGTTGGATTGGAAATTTTAGTGGATACCTCGTGCGTTAAGGTTTTCTTAGGGGGTAGGTACGTAGGTACCTACTGGCACAGGTCAGCGCTTTGGAGGCAGGACAGGGGTATCTGTTGCCTACATTTTGGCGCAACGCGAAAACGCATGACCTCGCGTTAATTGATTTTCCCAGACGCGGTTTCGCCCTCGTCACTGACATTCATTCCTCGTGCTTCACAAGTTGTGTCTGTCCAAACACGTGCGCCCAGTCAATTGTCCTTAGCCACTGTACCTCAGTTGCTTCAACGCTTGGAGAATCTCAGATTTTGATTGCAGTACTCGGGTATTCGGCCGACTCTGAAAATTGCTTTCAAAGATTCCCCGTTATCACCATTGTACAATCGTTACGACAAGCACCTGGGCAGCTACGCGCTGTCGCTCAAATCGCTCAAGTTATTGGCGGTTCTCTATCGGGCTGGCAAGTCATTGCTAATCGTGTGAATTTCCATACTTCTCAACTTCGTCATATCACGATCGGGACTTACGCATCCTCGTTTTCTGTTAGGGTCTCGTTGCATTCCGCTGTCTCGAGTTTTCACTCGATCCATCTGCGATGGCACCCGAGAAGTTGAGCGCTTTCGAGGCGCGAAGGCGGGAGAATGTCGCAAAAAATGCAAAACTCCTTAAAGACTCGGCAGAGATTGGAGCTAAAATGAGAAAAGCTGCCGCGCCAGCTCCCAGGCCAGTGGCGCCACGGAAGCGCAAGGCCGCCGAGCCGCCAGCGCGTACACGTGCCATGCCCGTTCGACAAAGCGCTCGGTTGGCAGGCGCCAACGCCGATTCTAAGGATACTTTGGTGAAGCTTGAAGATGTCCCCATGGAATTGAAAGACAGGGAGCCGAAGCGCACTCGCACCAATGGTGACCTAGTCCTCTCGAATCTGCAGGTGGAGGGTAAGAGGTGGGCGAGCACGGATGCCCTTGCCAGCTTCAAGCAAGGGGCGCAACCAGGCGTCAGAACTTTTACTGAAGAGGACATTAAAGACACTACGGATGAAAAACTAAAGACACTCAGACAAGACTTGAACGACTTGACGTTGTACGAAGGATGGCAGCCGAATGGTAGGTTGATATCCCGTCCAGTGTATGCGCCTTGATTCATTCGGAATCTTGCTAACGGACTAACAGATATTAAAATAACACCGGAACGGGTATATGCTCTTACCTTTCACCCCATGTTAGAGAAACCAATTGTGTTGGCCGGGGATAAAAAGGGCACATTAGGCTTCTTTGATGCGTCACAAAAGACGCCTGATTACCCCGAGGATGATGATGAGGACTTCGATGTCCCATTGCCTCAAATTGGCGCGTTCGAAGTACACAATCGAACTATCACGTCAATCAAAATTCCCATGTTCGACCAAAATTCCGTCATCACAAGTTCGTATGACAGCTCGATACGGTGCCTCGACTTGCAGACGCAGGTTAGTAGCCAGCTCTGGGCGCCTGAAGCAGACGAAGACGAACTGGGGATCTCGTGTCTTGATATCTCGCCGGAGGCAAAAGACACAATCATCTTCTCCACGCTTGAAGGCTCCCTAGGCCGTATTGACAGACGCTCGAAATCGAAGGCTGAGATTTGGGGCTTAACTGATAATAAGATTGGAGGTTTCTCTCTGAATCCTCTGCTTCCACACCTTGTCGCAACTGCATCCCTCGACCGGACACTAAAAATTTGGGATCTGCGCATGATCAAAGGCAAAGGTGATCTTCGCCACCCATCACTTTTAGGAGAGCATCAGTCACGACTTTCGGTGTCGCATGCCTCTTGGAATCGTACTGGGCATATCGCGACATCATCCTACGACGATACGGTCAAAATTTACGACATGTCCGAGGCAGCGAAATGGAAACCTGGCCATGACATATCGGATAAAGCGATGCAGCCGGCAGTCAAAATCTCACACAACAACCAGACCGGACGATGGGTGACCATTCTGAAGCCCCAATGGCAGGCTAATCCTGCCGATGGCGTACAAAAGCTCGTCATCGCAAACATGAATCGTTTCGTCGATGTCTACGATAGCGAGGGAAAGCAGCTCGGGCAGCTTGACGGTGAAGGCATCACTGCCGTCCCTGCCGTCGCCGAGTTCCACCCTGTCAACAATTGGGTCGCTGGCGGTACTTCAAGTGGAAAGCTGACTCTTTGGCGATAGAATAGCGACGATCGCTCATATGTTCTTGCTTGCCCGCTCTAATATTGAAGCAAATCGCATCTTCGCTCTGTTTAAGTGCACACACTAAACAACCAACGGATCGGATTCGAATTTAGAATTCGATAGTGTAACAAGATGTGTACATACTGCTCGCAGAACTGCACAGACATGGCTAGATAATTGTGCTTGAGCTGAAGACTAAGCTGGAGCTAGCACTAGAGCTTCACGCGTTGGATGTTTTAATGAGACAAGATCTGGCATACTATGTACCATAACCGCTACCATTGTTGCCAGAAAGTTTTGATATCCTTGGCAGATCTGTACCCCACGACGCGAAAAAGTCAAATTCATGACACAAGGGATCATCTGGTAGATTAGGATTTGGAGGGGAAGGGGACAGTAGGAATAAATATCATGCAGAGCATGCGGACTGGAGTATAGTTGATGGTATTGTTTCCTCTGCTTTAAGAGTCGGCTCATGAATATTACGCCTGTTCGCACCTCATTACATGCCGATTGCCCACCGAACCTACTTAGTCTGGTCTGTCTGCTTGTGTTGAAAGCAATGATCACTGGACTGGGCTTGGGGATGCCCTGCGCATGTATCCACGTATTTAAACACTAGGTATGGTCTCGGATACTTGCCACCCCTAGGTAACCTCATGAATAGATTACAAGATGTAGCCAGTTCCACGAGACATCAAATTACTATGTGATTAATTGTATTATGTACACGAACAAAGCGTCCCCCTACGGCAGCTTCTGGGTAAGTATGCAATGCGGTCGTTTGGCGGTGAACTTATATTTTCACTACCTAGTACTATCAAGACATTATTACGTCTAGGGTATCTCCGCCATTCCCGTTCGTTCGTACCTTCACTTCATCTGAAATCTCAGGCAAGTAGGTTACTAGTTGGCTATAACATCATAACCTCCTCATCTATCTCATCCATCTCAGGCTCGAGCTCGTCGACCTGCAAGAATGGGTGTCTGAGGGCCTCCTCGGCACCGATTCTCTTGGCGGGGTCAAGCTCCATACACCGCTGCAAGAACTCGATGGCGTCCTTCTCTTCGGGCGTTAGGCTATTCGACTTACCGTCCTTTCCGCCGTCACTCCTACAAGTGCTCCAGAGCATGATCTTCTCGAACGAGAACCCCTGGCCGCTAATCGTCGGGATCGTCGTGTCGAACATGCACCCGTGTAGTTGTCCTGCTAGCTTCATCCGCTTGCTCCCAAAGATCGTCGCGATCTCGATCATCGCCTCGATGTCGTCCGCGCTGTTGAAGAAGGGGAACCGCTTGCAGAGGATCGTGAGCAGGATCACGCCCGCCGACCAGATGTCGATCTTCGTGGTCTGCTCCGTGCATTTGAACAGAACTTCGGGCGCGCGAAAGCCGCGTGTGCCTGCTCTGTTGGCTCGTCGTGACGGGCGCGTGTCCTGTTTGGGGTATCCAGGCGTCGGGCCGGTTTGTATTGAGTTGAATGCTACCGACTGTTGCAGTCGTTGCTTACGAACCTGACGGTCTTCGTGGCAGAGACATGGCTTCGAGTCAGTTCCCTCCCGCTCCGCTAGCCCAAAATCTACCAGCACGCCTCGCTTTTTGTCCGGGTCGTACAAGAAGTTTGTGGGTTTGATGTCACGGTGGATGATTCCTCTCGCATGCACGGCCGCAAGCGCAGCGAATAGCGATCTTAAGTATATGCGCGTGTCATAAACATTCATATTTGGGTAATATTTTCGGAAGTCTTGGTGTCGAAAGTAGGGGAGGATAACGAGGACTTGGTCTGCCTGTCGAAAGGCGGTGATTAAGGGACAGACAGAAGGGGAGTCTCGCAAGTCATGGAGAAGCTCAAGCTCATTATGGATCCGCGAGGGCGAGGATGTAACGTATATCTTTTTAATAGCTACGAATTTCGGCTTTCTTCGAGGGCGACGGGCTGCGGCATTGGTATGGGAATTGGAGAGAGATTTCAAAGGTGGAGGCGTCCATTGGCCCTCGTCGGCGTCAAGATCCCATCGATTAACATAATGGTCGTAACGCAGATCTTCGGCCTTGTACACGGTTGAGAAGGTGCCTTCACGCGGAGATTGTGGTCAGTCAAAGGTCTTATTATGTCATCAGAGGTGGGAGGCTACCTTCGCCAATGCGCTTAATGAGGCGATATTCATTTTTAAAATGGGGGAATGTGAGTTGGAGTTTGCTCATGTCTTGTTGAACTGTCCTATCTATGGTTTCATCGTCATCTGAAGACTCGGATGCAGCGTCGTCATCATCTTGGCTCTCATGGTCGTCGTTTTCGTTGTCATTCTCCTCGTCGTCCGGTTCTCGTTCCATGTCATCGTCATTGTGGGCATGTCCGCCTTGTTCGTCATACTCGTCTTCCCCGCGGTCTGTCTGCGTAGCATCGTCTTGGTCCGATAATTGGTCTACGGCCACGTAATCCTCATGAATTCGGAAGGGTTCTTTAGCCATTATTTCGTCTTGTTTCTCCCTAGCGGTTCGTGAGGGGAGGCGGTTAAACATAACGTGGCGGTTCCCTTTCCCTTCTCTATTCCTCCTCCTCCTCCACCCGGTATGTTGGAAATTTGTATTATCGAGGTGCCAGTTGAGACGTGGTTGATTTGAACTATTATCCGAAAGTATAGTTCAACGTCAGTAGAATCTAGGTTGGCGGATATGATTTTCAATTGTCGAATCCAAGGGTATTTAGCTCGAGGAAATACAGGTCAACTGTGAGGGTTCGGCTCCAGGTCTTTGAATCCCCTACCTACTTAGGTTTTGGTTTAGACGCTGGTCAAAAAGAATGCTAACTTCTAATCGCAGTGTTATGAGTTCGAGAGGCAAGTGACATGCATGCCTTATTAACAAGGCTCGGATTTGACAATGTGCCGTAATTTGTTAGGTAATCATTGTGGTCCTTGACGCGTCTACCGTATTCAGACTTCAGCACATGCTAGTGGAGCCGTGTTGGAGACATTGGTGGGGAAATGAGCCTATGCACATCTGTATGTGCAACATTCCAGGGCGTTGACCTGTCTTTGGCGGGGGAGGCATAGGCACTAATCGATGAAAGTGGGGCATCTAGATTTGGAGAAGTCTGGCGCCGCGTCCTAAGAAAAGCTGAAAAGTGATAAACAAAAACAAACGGTTGCCGAGGGGCGCCCCTCCTCGCACTCGCGGTCCAACACAAACATCCAGCCCAATCAAACAACCGCCAACACGGGGCGGCGCAACCATCACCAGTCATGCCAACTTTTCATTTCTTTGGCTTGTCTGAATAACACTGCTATATTAAGTTACTTTAATTATTTTGCTTTATTATTATCTCCGAACCCCTCTGGCAGTGGTCTCTCGTGTACTGCAAGTGTTGTACGCATAGGAAAGAATCACTTCGACTTGCCGTTTACCTCCCACTGGCTACAACTTTGCGACTGTCGGACTACGCCCTGGAACGTGCACCATCCAGCTACTCATTACGCGCAAGCGGAAACAAGACGTACGATGGGGTCGATCAACTTCGACATCAACGATGCGCTCAAGCATTATATGAGCGATCCGGCAGGTATCTCGACGCCCGAAGCAGACGGCGCACTCGTCGACTGCGAATCAGACCCGGAATCGCTGTCTAACATCGCCTTAATCAATCCCATTCTTAATCCCATAATCGACGCTGTCGCCGACAACCCAGATGCCATAACACGCAGCGCCTATTTTGACTCGTTGCAGTTCCTACTTAAGTGCGCACCTAGTTTCCTTCACCTTCAAGCCCCTAGTCAGAATCAAGAAGACCAAGACGATCAAGGATCAACTATGTGTAAAACGATACAAGAACCTATTTCTAAGTTATTCGTGCAATCCAGGTACACCCAGTTCCTGCCCACGCATGCTCTCAGCAAGATCTTCGATCTGGTCATGAGTGGTATGGCAGCCGAAGCCGATGCCATCAACCATGACCTCGAAAATCCAGACGAGCAGGAGGCTTTAGTTCATCACAAGTCGCTTCTGGAAATCTACGGCTTTCTCATGCAGTGGACAATGGCTTGTGTCGAGACCAAAGCCGCCGAAAAGTCATCGTCCGCCTCCATGTCACGCGCCAGAGGTAAGGGCGCCAAGTCAAAAGCCAGCAAAGAGAAAGAAGACCATTGGGATAGCGCCGCTCAACTGCAGTCGGCGCTAGACGTCATGTCGAAGGTAATGAAGTTGAAGCTGGGGAAGATCTTCCTGACAACAAGTGAACGCGACACCTTTGTCGGCCTGCTTACGCGTCCTGTGTACATGGTTCTCGAGAGTGAACAGAGGGTAAAGAACACAGCTATCAGGATGCATGCTTTCAAAGTTCTCTGTATTGCGGTTAAGCACCACGGTCATGGATATGGTAGGTCACTGACAGCAGAGGGAGAATGACCACTTTCGCATCCACTTGTTGCTAACACGAACGCAGCTGCCCAGATTTCTATTGTTCAGAACCTGACATATTTCGAGCATCTCTCTGAGCCCATGGCCGAGTTCCTCCACATTCTCTCTGAGCAATACGACTACCCACAACTGGCGGATGAGATCCTGAGAGAGATTGGGAACAAGGAGTTCAATACGAATGACACAAAGGGTCCGAAATCAGTATCCACCTTTATCGCAAAGCTCTCGGAGCTTGTACCGAGATTGGTTATTAAGCAAATGACTATGCTCGCCAAACAGCTAGACAGCGAGGTAGGTAACCGAAACCAATGTTTCCGTTCTGAGATAATTGACATGATTTCTAGTCGCACACGTTGCGAAGTTCCTTGATTGAAGTCTGTGGCAACATGATTGCCCATCTTAGTAATCAAGAAGAACGAAGCGACAATCATAAGTCGCAACTCAATGCCTTCTTTGATGTTCTCGAAGAGCGCTTTTTGGATGTTAACCCCTACTGCAGATGTCGAGTCATGCAGGTGTACGTGAAACTGTGTGATTTGGAACAGAAGTTTCCCAAGAGGCGGCAGAGGGCGGCTGAATTGGCCTGCCAGAGTTTAGAAGACAAGAGCAGCCACGTGAGGCGCAACGCCGTGAAGCTTCTTGGCACCCTCATTAAAACCCACCCATTCACGGTCCTCCATGGTGCTCAGCTGTCCAGGAAGGATTGGCAGGAACGGCTTGACAAAGTTGATGCAGAGCTCAATGCTTTGCAGCCCCCGGCCGGTGAGCCCGGGTTGGGAGAAGGGGGGGCTGACTCGACTGCTCTGGTAGATGAGCCGACCCAGATTGAGTCGCCACAGAAATCGCCGGAGAAGCCAACGGAGATGACCGAGGAGCAAAAGGCCGCGGCTATTCAAAAGGCGCAACAAGATGCTGCTACGTCTGAGGCAATCGAAAAACTGACTCTCACAAAGAGATACTACACGGACGCATTGAAATTCATCGAGGTGTTACACCAAGCTACGGGCATTGTTGTGCAACTCCTTGGGTCAAAGAACAAGTCCGAAGTTATCGAGGCCATGGATTATCTCGAGATCGGTAATGCTTATAATATCGAGGATAATATGGTTGGCATTCGACGAATGATGCGTCTCATCTGGACCAAGGGCAACAGCGATGAAGGCAAGGGCGTCCAAACGCATCTAATTGATTGTTACAAGCGCTTGTTCTTTGAGGCGCCCGATCATTTCACCCCCAATGATGCTGCCATATATATTGCAAGAAACATGATCAGTCTCACCTCAGCCACTACCCCGGCCGAGTTGACGAGCTTGGAACAGCTTCTCGCCACCATGATGAAGGGAGGCATGATCTCCGACCGGGTTATCACTAAGTTATGGGATATCTATGGATTTCAGAAGCGAGAAATCTCCCGGTCTCAGCGAAGGGGAGCTATTATCGTGCTGGGCATGCTGGCCACTGCATCCCCCGAAATTGTTGTGGGGGAGATGGAAGCCATGCTAAAATTTGGTCTGGGGTCTCATGGCCGAGCAGATCTCCAACTTGCCAAATACACCTGCATTGCGCTGCGTAGACTGAACCCGACAGGTCGACAAGCCAAGGATTCATCGGTAACTTTCAGCCGGCTGCCAAACGACCATGCCGTATTGGCAAAGCTAGCCGCCATTACCGAAGTGCCAAGTGAGAGCAAGGAATGGTTTGGTGTAGCTGAACAGGCCGTCAATGCTATATACGCACTCGCCAGGCATCCAGACACCCTTTGCACTGAGATCATCCGGCGCCGCACCAAGGTCGTCTTTGCCTCACAGCACAAATCGCCCTCCACATCAAGGCCGGGGTCACGAGATGATGCCACAATGACGGTCATGGGCAATAACGGCCTGACGCAGAACTTTAACACGATGTCTCTTGATGCGCCCACCCAAACTATCAATCAGCCGCCCCCTGAGCCCCCAGCAGCGCCCAAGGAGAAGGCTGCCATCGCCTTATCGCAACTACTCTTTGTTGTGGGGCACGTAGCAATCAAGCAAATTGTTCATCTAGAGCTCTGTGAGCTTGACTTCAAACGGAGGAAACAAGAGAAGGAAAAGGAGTCTTCCAAACCGGACGAGCCGCGGGCTACGACCGGTCGAAAAGGCAAGAACGCCACGCCCGCACCAGCACAAGAGGATGAAGGGGATGAGCTTGACATGATTGGCGGCACAACGGAGGATGATTTTACCGAGTTCATGGGTCATATTCGTGAGCGCGAGCTGCTCTTCGGGCCTCAGTCGCTTTTGTCTAACTTTGGACCCATGGTGGCCGAGATCTGCTCGCGCAGCGACATCTACAAGGACAAGAGTCTCCAGGCAGCGGCAACCCTGTGTCTCGCCAAGCTGATGTGCGTTAGTAGTGAATATTGTGAGGCACATTTGCCATTACTCATCACCATCATGGAGAAATCACCCGACCCCACGGTTCGGTCCAATGTTGTTATTGCCCTCGGCGATATGGCTGTATGCTTCAATCACCTCATCGACGAGAACACGGATTTCTTGTACCGCCGACTTGCCGACAACGACCTCTCAGTGAAGCGAACATGCCTCATGACTCTGACGTTCCTTATTCTTGCCGGCCAAGTCAAGGTCAAGGGTCAACTGGGTGAGATGGCGAAATGTCTTGAAGACGAAGACAAGCGGATTGCCGATCTCGCTCGGATGTTCTTCACAGAGCTCAGCACCAAGGATAACGCGGTATATAACCACTTCGTGGATATGTTCAGTCTTCTTTCAGCGGGTCAGATGGAGGAGGAACCATTCCGAAGGATTGTGAAGTTCCTACTGGGCTTTGTCGAGAAGGTAAGATATTTCTCTGTGCTACACTTAAGGATAAGTGGGACTGACGTGGAACTACAGGATAAGCATGCTAGGCAGCTTGCCGACAAATTGGCGGCTCGTCTATCCCGTTGTGAAACAGAGCGTCAATGGCACGATGTTGCCTATGCTATCGGTCTTCTACAGCACAAGAATGAGGACATCACCAAGGTGATCAGCGAAGGATACAAAGTTGTACCAGCAGCGGCCTAGAAAGAATGATGCATGAGCATGACGGTGGGATATGATGTAATAGGGGCTGTGATACCAAAATAACTGGCGTATGGTGTTCGTGTTTATGTGATTTTACGGATTACCCAGGTCAGAGTCTTCAATGTGTATAGACATTCGATTATAATGTTGATGAACCTCCGAATCCAGTCCATCAATTTTTCACTTATTCTTTTCGCGTTGTTTTAGGTAATACTGTGGCTCTGAGGAGACAAGCTACCTTACTCCTGCGTTTAGAGAGTCCTTTAACACCTTATCCAAGCGGCAAAGTAGTCGCGACGACAAATTGGCGTACTGTATGAAATATAAAAATACTATACTGAGTTAATTGCGGGCTCATCACAATTTATTGCCTAGACCTGGTACTTTACTGCTGTATCGCCGAGACCCCGCAGGAACCCTTGTAGATCCCTACATACCTAAGTTACGTATTCTTATCTTTCTCCGCAGAGAACAAAAGCATGCACCTTGGATCTGCCCACGATCAATCAGAACTCAGTATTTGGCACCAGATCTAAGCTCCTGCACCGTTTATCAATGCTGGACAGTTGTCGGGAAAGCACTGGCCCGATAGAGGTTACCCTGGTCATTGGGGTCACATTATCTACCTGGCACAGAATACTATTACGGATAATGATATGCAGGATCATCAACCAACAGATCAAATCCAAAATGAAGAAGATTTCTTATGTAGCCGAGAATCGATCAGTAGCGAGACGCCTCTCTTGATGTCTACCGCCGACATGATCGACGGAGGCTTTGGGCCCCATGCGGCGGCGGTCAACACGCCACCAGAGCGAGGTGAGATAAGCGATGAGAGAGCTCGCGAAATCCTACGGCGCATCGACTGGCACATCATGCCGCTGTTATTTCTGACCTACATGTTCAACTTCATGGACAAGACGATCCTGTCGAGCGCGTCCGTGTTCGGACTGCAGGAAGACAATCACCTCGTTGGCGACGACTACGCGTGGGTCTCGAGCGTCTTCTACTTCGGCTACCTGCTCTGGACGTACCCGACGAGCCTCCTCGTCGCCCGCCTACCCGTCGGCCGGTACCTGGCGGCCAACACGCTGTTCTGGGGCGCCGTGGTGGCGCTCACCGCCGCGTGTTCCAGCTTCGGCGGCTTGGTCACCGTGCGCTTCTTCCTGGGCGTGGCGGAAGCTACGGTGTCCCCCGCGCTCATCTTCATCACGTCGACCTGGTACACGCGCGACGAGATCCCCGCGCGCACGGGGATATGGTTCGCAGGGAATTCGGTGGGCGGGATCGTGTCCTCGCTCCTGGCCTACGGCATCGGACATATCCACGACCGCGTCGGACCGTGGCGGTGGATGTTTATCATCCTCGGTGTGCTCACCTTCGTATTGGGAATTTTCCTACTTTTCCTCCTCCCGGATTCGATATCCCACGCCAAGTTTCTCAGATCGAAAGAAGAGAGGCAATGGGCTATGGACCGCGTCGTGATCGCGGGGCTCGGACGCACGGAGAAGACCGTCTGGCGCTGGGACCAGATGCGCGAGTGCCTCATCGATCCCAAGACGTGGCTCGTCTGGTCCATAGCGCTGCTCTGCCAGATCCCAAACGGTGGGACCCAAAACTTCGCCAACCTTGTCATCAAGTCGTTCGGCTTCACGTCGCTGCAGTCAACCTTAATTAACATCCCTTACTCGCTCATCAGCATCGTGGCCATCTCCGGCACCGGATGGTTGGCGGGGCGCTTCCGGTCGCTAAACTGCATCCTTGTCGCGCTGGTTGTTTTGCCGCCCATCGTGGGATCGGCGCTGATCTCGAGCCGTGCCTCGATCCCACATGGTGTTTCCTTGTTTGGGTATTTCTTGCTGGCGACGGGCCCCTCGGCTCTGCCTCTTCTGCTGTCCCTCGTGCAGTCGAATTTCCGCGGCGTGACGAAGAAGATGACGATGACGGCGCTGTTGTTCATCGCTTATTGTGCCGGCAACATCGCCGGGCCGCAGCTCTTCATCTCTGCCGAGGCACCGACGTACGATACAGCCTTTCGCGCGATTCTGATATGTTACTCCCTCGTCGTGGGCCTCTCATTGGTTCTAAGGGCTTATCTCCAGTATACAAACTACCGCAGGCGGCGGAGAGAGGGCGTCGAGGGGAGTGCAGGTGCTTCGGGCGCCGTGGGCGGAGGCAAGGTTGTTGAGGTGAATCGCGGCGGAGGCCACGCCGCAACAACAGATGCAGTCAATGATGTGCGACTTCGGCCTGAAGATTACGAAGACGTTACTGATTGGAACACTTTTGGGTTCCGGTATAGACTTTGATGTTGCAGTGCTAAATAGAACATGCTGCTAGCGGCCTTGTTCCGCGTTCACGTCTAAAGTCAACGTGGTATTCTGGATATCTGATTCGTTACGTGTAATTTCGATCCCCGTCCAGTCCGGTCCAGCACGTAGTCTTTGTCGGTGGCGATTCTCCCTAGTTTCGGTCGGCACACCTCTGCCCGGCTTAGGTCAACCTTCCCAGTACCCGGGTATTAAGCACGTTGCAACGTGAAATAGCCAAGCTGAATGAGCCTAAGGCACGAAGGCGCGAGTCGACCTCGGCTTGTGAAGTCTAGACGAGTCCATCATGGCACATGACCTGGACGACAATTACAACTGTGAACGTGATATGAACGTTCAATAAATGTATGTATGTGCTCTTATCATTGAAATCCCGATCTCATGTCTGGCCCCCGAGATCTCTTGGCGGGTCAAGTTATTATTGGCTTATACACCACATTTTGCCTGGACCACACTTAGAGGCTTGGAAAGTCTACTGCAATCATTTAAACTCGTGACCATGTAAATTTTATATAGTGCTCTCGGCATTCGATAAGCTTTTATATCTAAAATAGCACATGAACACATCTAGGTGCCATTCCCGTCACAGAAAGAGGTGTCAGTGCCATAGAATGGGGAACTGGGGATGGACAGGGTCAGGGGCAGGGGTACACAGCATATCTGCGCGTCCAAAACAAGAGGAGCGCGCAGCTATTGAGGCAACAGAGAGGAGTAAAATGATCGATCGTCACCCTCTTGAGAGCGGACTGGTAAATTGTATTAGCAAAATTCAGTCAATAATTGGTCCGCTATTCATAGCACAGGTCGTGCGAGGTACAAATAAGGCACTCAGTTCCGTTTACCCCGGCCTTTCAAATACTACAGCCAATATACGGCTAAATGGACGTACGGTATCATTCAACGTCACACTCCTCACAAGTACCACCAAACTAAACCAAAATGCAGCGCGTTACGAGCCTCCGTCCCCGTCCCTGACCCTGTCTGTTTGTTCCTGCCCCTATCGCGACCGACGGCTATGATGCGTTCTCCCCTTCGCCCTTCCCCATCATTCACGTTCCCGAAGAGACCCAGCACTCGCCGTTTGGCCACTAGCCAGGAACCGGGAGATGCAGAAGGAGAGAAAGCTCAGTCTGGATATTGCGCTGTTTCTCCAAAAGGTCAATACTAGTATCAGCGTGGACAGAGCGACAGGGACGAAGGCAAATAAACAGGCTAGGTAAGCTGGACTTAAATTTCTCCCCCAGTAGGGGATCATGATTGATATCCATCATCGCATAGCCATATTGCGACTCTAAGCCACGCCGCGTGCCCACGCCATGCCAGGCGTTCGCCAAGTATTATAGCCGTGAGTAAGGTACTAGTACCTACCTTAGATTCCTCAAATTCGCAAGTGCGGATCATCAATCAATCCAATCTATCAAATCAACGACAGCCGTCCGTGATTTGCTCTCTCGATACCACAGTAACTTAACCATACACACAGTACCTACCTCCGATATATGTAGCTTCATCGGTACGGCCTAGAAGACTGACGTGATGTGAGATGACCTAACCTGGCCGATGTTCCGTGGCTTTCCACAGTTACCTATCTCATCCCACATCACATCCCATGCCATCCTATCCATCCCATCTTAGCGAGGTGACCAGCACAGTCCTTTTTTTTCCCACGATAAAAAGCCACGAAGCCTAAAGGCATATTTATCTTTCTAGTGTTCCCCGCCGCCGGGTCCCTTTTTTTAAAACACCTCACCGTTCTGGGTCCTGTCTCCCCATTTGTGCTTCTACGTTGCTTCAACAACAGTGCGAAACTCTATTTTGCCCCTATACTTTGAGTATAAGCTAGATATAAGTTACGCGGCGACCGGGGTAAGTGCTTGTATAAAAAGGCCGAGAGCCAATTTTCTTCCCTTTTTTATCATCTATATTTACTTACTCTTGTATAAGTAACTCATACCTTGGAACTTCTCTCCCTCTCTCTTTCTCTCCACTCCCCTATCGTGGACTCCATCGTCATCGCGTACTCGTCTATACGGTCAGATATATCCCTGACAATCAAACACAATGCGCTGGAACATCGGTCTCTTGTACGCAGCAGCGCTACTGGGTTTCGGTACGTTATTTTTTCTGTGGTCTTCATTTGCACCCTTGCTCTCGCCCTTTGAGCTGCCATCAATTGGCTTCTTCGCCACAGCAAGACTCACCGGAAAGAGGAAAAAAAAAGGAGAAAACAAAAGAGGGAAAGAGGGAAAATAAATGTCTTAACAACTGCTAACTCTCATAATACAATAGGCCCTGAGGAAACCCTCGCGGCAGACACGTCGGTGGTCCGCGACGCGGAGACGGGCTTCACCTTCTCGCAGTACAGCGCGGCGTATGTGATAGGCTCCAACATCCAGTTCCGCGTGGCAGTGCCCAGCCCGGCGTCGACTCCCAACTACGACATCGTTCTGCAGATCGTGGCTCCCAACGCCGTCGGTTGGACCGGCCTGGCTTGGGGTGCCACAATGGTCAACAACCCGCTCACCATCGGCTGGGCGTCGGGCAACCAGGTCGTGGGCTCCGTTCGACGGACTAGGTGAGTTTTTTTTTTTCATTTTGTTCTTTCCTTTCTGGTCGCTTATTCATGATTACTTGCATTGCGTCTTTGCGTACGGGACCCTTTGCATCGCACCAATTATGTATTATACGCACCCTCACCACCCCGTTTCTTAAACACGTCATTATACTCTTTCCGCCATGTGCATTCTCAAAACCAGCGACTCTCGACGAAGAATAGAGGCGTCTTATACCGGAAAAAAATGAGAACATAACTAACTTCCTCTTCCCCTTCAAAAAAACAGCGTCCGCCAAGCCCCCCAGCTCTTCACGGGTGCGACTCTGCAGATCCTGAGGACGGGCTCCAAGGTGAACGGCACGCACTGGCAGATCACGGCCAAGTGCAGCGGATGCAGCTCGTTCGTGGGGTCCAACGGGTCCAACAAGACGCTCAACCCCAACGGGTCGAACCGACTAGCCTTTGCATACTCCAAGTCCAAGCCGTCGAGCGCCTCCAGCGCGGCCACCATCAGCGTTCACGACGTCTACAACTACTGGGACCATGACTTCTCCCAGGCCGGGAACATTGATTTCGACCAGCTTGTGCAGAGGAATGCTTAAGCGCCTGATGGGAAAGGGTAAGGGGAAGGAGAAGGTTGGCGGAGTTGATAGGGATGGTGATGGATGCTGGGAAAGATTGAATTTTGTATGTATGAGTCACTCGTGCGTTCGTTCGGTTATACACGGACCTGCGGAACGATCGACGGAAGGGGTGGAGGCAGACAGAGAAATATGCTAGGAATAGAGTTTGATTTGAATAATAATCGATCAGTTAGTCATCTACTCGCCTGTACGCATGAGACCCCCTGAGTCTTGAGGCTGCAGGTGCTGCTGCTTGCGCAGCACACTTACGCGGCATTAAGTAAGCGACAACTATCAATCAACAATCATGTTCGTATATGTTTGAGTAGCCAAAAGTTTGACGGCTCGTTAGATGCAGAGAATCCCTGTCCAGAGTTTTGTATTATTCTTCAGATTCGTGTTTGCATATATTATCCAGGCATGTTGGGCTTAAGTGAATATGCTTCGTTTTGATGTAAATATAGTGATTTCCTATTTTGTTGCTTCATGGTGTTATCCTACACCCTCTCCGAAAGCCGTTTCTTGTCCCGGTATGAGATATGATGAATCAATCTTTCTCATTTAGAGTTTCTCGACGCATCATGTTTGCGTGTCTTAGTCAGGGCCAGTATCGATTGCAAACGACAACATAGTAATAGAGATATATTAGTTTTATGTCAAAGGTTAATTATACCTCACTTGAAAAGCGCGCTGGTTTGCGTCACCGGAAATTCTCTACTACACCATATTAATATATTACAGTTCACCCCCGTTTACACATCTGCATCTGCGCCTGCAGACACAAGCGAAGCTGCATGGTATTATGGTAGTTATTACTTAGTATGAGTCATACTACATTCAGAAACTTCACTATTAGACACGAAGAGACTGAGTGAAAGGAAACAACAACAACTATACAACATCCTCATCTAACTAACTAACTAACTACATGTAGGGTTAGGATACCCCTAGCCTACGCAAGTCATATCTCAGCTTGACAACGATTAAAGTCGCAATGAGAAATCCCCTTTCCTCTCACTCGAACTCACTCGAGGGAGTGAGTGGACAAAAAGCCTTCTTACGAGGTAAACAGTATGTTGACTTAAGCCTTGATGGCCATCTCGCCCATGGGGAGAGCCTTGAGCCCTGTTGTTTGAAATGAAGAGTTAGCGTTTTTCTACTTCTTTTTCCCATTCCACATCCATTTCAAGTGAAAAGACACAAAAAAAACAAAAAAACAAAAAGGGAGAATGAAACTTACAGCCATCGACATCCTCGGGAGCCTGCTGGGACTTGGTGCAGGCGCTGTACTGCGACTCGGGCTGGGCGGTGATGCCGGCCTTGGGGCAGTCGGTGTTGAGGTTGCACTGGTTGTCCATGGCCTTCTGGAGTGTGTCGCCCTCCCAGCCGAAGACGTAGTCGCCGTGGGCGGCAGCGCCACTGTTTCCACAACGTTAGTATTACATGTCGACATTGATTGGGATTTATCAAATAAAGATTGTCTATGCATAAGTTTTTACTCACCCGAGGTTCATGCTGTAGATGTATGGGTTGCTGCCGTCGGTGGGGAAGTCTGCCGAGTCGGTGAACTGGTGGACGTCCCACATAAGCTCGTACATGATCTGCGGGAGCTTGACCGGGTGGGACGAGGGGCAGGCGCCGCCGCCAGTGGCACCCGAGCCGGAGCTGTAGGCGACGTGGCTCTGGTGGTCTGGGCTGTCAAGGTTCTTGCCATCCCAGCATCTGTTTTTTAAGCGAGTTTAGTCAGCCAATGATCCTTTTTTCTTTCTTTCTTTTGTCTCATCTTGAAAAGTAGGTAAACTCACGTGGGGAAGATGATGGTCTGTCGGATCATCTTGCAGGTCTTGGACTTGGGGATATCAACGGTGTCACTTCCAGTGCAAGGAGCACCACCAACGAAGGGGGTGTCGCTGGTCGATGTCCAGCAGCGGTGGCAGATGTTGGCCTTGGGGGTCTTGTTGGGGTCGGTGTTGGCAGCGTTACCAGCCAACATGCGGAAGCCCTGAAGAATGTCCGTTAGCAAACAGAAACTTTATTTACCCCGAGAGCCCAATTATCCATATTCTCGTGATTCATTCCTTACCTTCTTGAAGGCGGTGACCTTTCCGCTGGGGATGTAGTAGACGTCTAGACCACCCTTGTTGATGAGCCTGCCCTGAGGGCCACCGTTGCCGGTCTGAGGCACGCGGTGGTATGTGCCGTTCTTGGCCTTGTAGAACATGACGGCGGTCCAGTAGTTGGACTTGTCCTGCTTGAACGAGCACGACGTGCACGTAGACTGGGACGCCAGATCGTAGGACTGGGGGTCCATGGTGATGTTGAACGAGTTTCCACCGACGATCTGGTGCAGGTGTGGCGTGTAGGTCTGGCCGGGGTTGACCAGAGGGTCGACACGGTCGACGACGAGCTGGGAGCACGCGAAGCGCAGCATGTTGAACTGGGCCGCGGCATTCTGCGCCAGCAGCGCGGCGGCAGCGAAGGCTGTCAACTGCATCGTGGCAAACTAAGGAGGGCCCTTTTCTTTCGAGGAGAACAAATTGATCTGATCGATTCGTTGGGTATGGGTCTCAACGGGAGATGGCTTGCTTTCCTTGTCGGAGAAGGAAAGAGAAAAGGAAGACAGAAGGTTGCGCAGAGGAAGAACTTCAAGTAGAGAAATAAGAATCCAGGGACTTTGCCTCTTCGCGACGTCGTGTCTGTCACTTATGCATCGTGACAGGTGCCACGGTTAATCCGCGAAGCTTTCGCCAGGCAAAGGCTGTTGAACTGCCGAACCGACAGAAGACGGTCGAAGACTTGGTGTCTTTAGGTATGTGGAGATGATTGGTGGCGCTGGCTCGTCGTCTGTTTCTGTCTTAATTGAATTAATCGCCCCTTTCAGACAGGACTGCCATCCCTCCGAACGCTGATTGATCGGCTGAGCTGCGTGCCTACAGTTCTGGCTGTATCGTCTTTACCCGGCTATTGAACCTTCCAATGGCACCACCTAGTGTAAACATGCCAAGACATCACCAGCTCTAATGGCCCCCTTGTTCGGAGATATGGACTTGCATTATGATAATACGACAAATTTTTTCCAATGAACTTTCCTTATGTGATCGTCGCTATCGCTGTCCTGCCCTGCCACTGATCCCCGACACCAAGGCTAACGTCACCTTCTATCCGGGGTACGTCTCAGGGGAAGCGAACTGGTCGCCCAAGTTTTTTCCTGGGGCCCCACGTTTGGGCTACGATGCATAGGCTTGCTTGACAGTTCTTCGTGTTGTCTGTGTGTTTCTTTTTTTAGTAAGGGTAGGTATCTTATTCATCTATCATTTGACTTCATGATATGACTAAGTTGCTGTCTTTTCCTTTTCTAGAATCGATTTGCACAGTCGTGGTAATTGTTCGGAAACATGTAGATAGCTCTCAAATAAAGAAAGAAAGAGAGAGAGCAACTCCCGAGGGCGGCAATGTGTTTTGTTCACATCACCCGGCGAAACGCTCGGCCGCATTGTTTATATCGGCGATAAACTCATAGCAAAGAAGCCTTGCTGCATGGCCCTGGTAGCGGCAACAAGACTGGGGCTGTATTCGATATATGAAGCCTCGCTGCCTATGGGGGGCACGGCGGGAAGCACCCACCACTAAGAAACTAAGATATAAAATTCAGGATTATCTTGCCAAGGGTCTCGTGACTGGGTCACTATATCGTGACGACGGTAGTGCTCGTACGTATGATATGTATGTAACACATGGGAAGTGATGACAGGTGTGACTACGACATCGTTTCGCTGGAATCTCCATAACGGTATCCCGAGTTCGTGCTTTGTAATGATGATACTCTGATATACCGAGATGCGACGTATTCCTCTCGATGAATTGAATACATGCAACAATCTAAATAAAAAGCGTCTGGGTCCCGGCACTCAGGAACTATTCGTCGTGCGTCGATATCGTGAGAAGCTTGCCCACGTTAACGTCATGATGCATCTAACCTTTCACTTGTGCTCGGATTATTCTAGAATACCCGTAGTTCTCTAGTATATCCGCATCTACTTAATATCTCGCAAATAACGCAGCTTTAATTGTACAATTCATACGGGATGCTTCGTGATTCATGGCCGGCAGAAAGGATTTAAAGAAACGTATCTTCAGCAAAGTTTCGGCCGAGGCCGATTTGACGTATCTGGTAGAAAGAAAATTCTGTATGCATAGATATGTTCGTCAAATGCAATGACCAATATCAATACGTGTAGGAATATAACACTGAGCTTGCCTGTCTTAGGGTACTGACCCATATAACTAGAAATACGGATAAATCTACTCTATAGTTTTGCCCCTGGGGCTCTCAGAAGTTCTGGCCACGACATGTTTGCCCCTGGATGAATATAGGCCGACGTCGTTATAATCCTCGGATACCTTCGGGAGATGGCACAGAAGTTCTTGAAGCTTTAGCAGTCGTCTTCGGTATTTTAGTCTTCTGCTTCAAGTGTACCGGGCGATAAGACATACTGCCTCAACAGTGTTCAAGGTCAAATCGCGTGACCTTAGATTCTATTTGCCACTAGAGAACTATCAATCCTATGACTATCTAATAATTCTAGTGCGTTAAAATTTTGCGAGATAGTCAGGAACTTGCCAGGCGTAATACTGGTATATTAATAAGTTGCATATAAACTCACTCGTCTCCAGCCTATCGACTTCTAAAGATATTCTCATAGCGTTAGGACCTTCTCGCAATACACATCCGATAGCCAGCGTATCCTTAAACTAAAACCCTGAATCGGCAGTCTCTTCTCAAACTTTCGCCTTGTTAATGTGGCTAGGTTAGATATTAATTACTCCGTGGCTGAATAAATAGGGCACCAAAAAGCGCCCAGCATCATACAGTCAAAAGAAGCAGCTTACCCTTACGGTTTTCAGGATAGATCTATCAAATAGAGGCATCACAAAATATAGCACACTCCCGTCAAATATCAAACATCTATCACTGTGGTGATCAATCAGCCGAAAAGAGAGGCGCGAGTCTGGATCGTGGCTTACTAAGCACACCCAATATTGGAGGAAGGAAGGATGTGTTGGATTTTACCACTCGGCCAAAATTGAGATGCAACTAACACATTCAATGTTGTTAGTCGCTTGCGTTATTATTGCATATATTCTAACAGGATGAACCTTTTCGGGACATTTCCACACCGAGGAAAAAAGTGGACAGGACAGGACAGGATCAGAATGGAACCGGGAACGTCATCCTGTGTTGAGGTGCAAGTAAAGTATGCATCTGCATCTGGAGACTGGGGTAACAATGTTACTCTATTACGAGAAACACCAACTTTTGTCGGCCGATCTTGTGCGGAGAAGAGGGGAGGCCGGATCACGATGTCATAATCATGCTTCAAGAATTCACTTTAAGTTTTTCTTCTGCTAAATTATAATATCGGATAGGGCATGATAGGAGTCATAATTATTAGGTTTGATCACGAATACGCGTAGTGTTTAATTTATGCTGAGAAAAGCCCCGCGATGTTGCGATCGATATTGACCGTACCCTGGGTCTGGGCGTGTGCCTTCATTCTCACGAGCCGAGCTGACGTGCGTATACCTATGCGACCCCAGTCATCCTCCGTAATATGTCATTCAACTCAATAAATATAAACAAACTTTATCATCTCGATACTGATAGCAAAAACAGTCAATACACCTCAATCTAACAGCATGGTTCAACAACAAAGGCTTCGGGAAACACCCCGGCGAAGCCTTCTTCGACAAGCACGGGGAAGCGTACCCAGTCCCGCGCGCCTCCTGGACACCGATCTACACGTCCAGCACAACGGGGATATCATACTCATTTCCGGGGTATAGGGGAGAATTCTCACCCGACAACGTTCTCTGCAGGGGCCAAACAATCGATCTTACTTCCTCCTCCTATTCCTCACCACCACTTTCACATGACGATGGCATAGTATCGGCCTCGTTTCTCGTATCCGGGGACGTGGAATTCGCGACAACCACTGGCAACGTGGTCTTCAAGTACACGGACGGGAGCAGCAGTACCTACGAGCTGCGCACGCTGGACTGGTACAGCTGGCTCACGCTTAATAGGGGCGAGCTGATCTTTCCTTATCGCTTCACCAAGACGGGCGTGAATTGGAACACGAGCCATGTCTACGAGCGCACTGCTCCGCTTGACCCCGCGAAGAGGCTCGTTTCTGTCACGTTGCCTGACCTTGACGATGATAATGGGCGCATGCATGTATTTGCCATCTCCTTCTGGCGGGGAAAGCGTGATGTCGAGGCGCAGTCTGTGCGCCCCACGCAGAAATGGTTCGATGAAGGCGAGCAGGTCGTCGAGGTTACGGTGAATAATGTCGGGTTGCAGTGCGTTACTGGTAATGGTAAGGGCCTTAGCGTGAGTGTTGTCGGACATGGGTTTAGGACGACGAGGGAAGGGTACTTGAAGAGACTTTGTCCTGGAGATCAGAAAATTGTCAAAGTTGGTGTTAAAGGGTCTACGGATGGGCCTGCGAAGATATCGGTGCATATCGACAAAAAACAGGTTTTCGACTTCCACGACGTCGAGATTGGCTTGACGGATTGGACGACCGACTTGGACAACCTTGCCAGACACGAGGCGCCTGACTGGTTCGACGGTGGGAAATTCGGTATCTTCATCCACTGGGGTGTGTACTCTGTGACGGGATGGGGCAACTCGACACCGCATGAGAGTTACGCTGAGTGGTTCTGGTGGTACTCGACACACCATCCCCAAGCCGACCCCTCAGATTTCTATGACTACCGCCTCCACACCTACGGAAAGGACTGGGCCTACGACGACACGTTTCCCGAATTCACTGCATCGGTCTTCGACCCGAAGGAATGGGTCGACCTCTTCGCGGACGCAGGGGCCCAGTATTTCGTGATAACATCCAAACACCACGACGGCTTCGCCCTTTTTGACACGGGAAACACGAGCAATAGATCCGCGCTGCACTACGGACCCAAGCGCGACCTCTTGCGCGAGTTATTCGACGCCGCAGAAAAATATCAACCTGGCTTACGTCGGGGGACGTATTTCTCGCTCCCGGAATGGTATAACCCCGATTTCGGGCCCTATGGCTTTGACCAATTACCCGCGTCCTCGTTCCCAGGGACGAATTCCTGGCCAGGCGTTCTAGCGCGGAACCCATACACGGGGGCCGTGGAAGAATATACGGGACACGTGCCTGTGGGTGACTTTTTGCAGGATGTCATGTTACCGCAGATGAACATCCTGGCTGACGACTACGGCGTCGATATCATGTGGTGCGACATCGGCGCCGCGAATGTCACCACAGAGTTCGCTTCGAAGTGGTGGAATGCTGCTAGAAAAGATAATAAACAAGTAGCCATCAACTCGCGCTGCGGACTAGCGCAAGCCGCCGACTTCGATACCCCTGAGTACGCGATTTTCTCTTCCGTCCAGGGCCGTAAGTGGGAGAGTAACCTTGGCATGGACCCCTATAGCTACGGCTACAATCGCGCGACGTCCGATGAGGCTTACATGAATGCTTCGACGCTTGTACACACGCTCGTGGATGTCGTGTCCAAGAATGGGAATTTGCTCCTGGATATAGGGCCCCGCGCTGATGGATCTATTGTAAAGGCTGAAGTTGATGCATTGAGGGAGGCAGGGCAATGGATTAGAGGGCATGGAGAGGCGATCTTTAATACCACTTATTGGTTCGTAAGGAGCGAAGTCCGCGGGGATGGCCTTGATGTCAGGTTTACGCAGACGGATAGTGCGTTTTACATGCTGTTCTTGGAACGCCCAGTCGTGCGTGATGGCGCGGTGAGAGTGCCGGGCCCCATACCGATCTTGAAGGGCGACAAAGTGAGCCTGCTTGCTGTTAAGGGCGGTGAGAACTTGGCCTGGAAAGTCGACGGTGAAGGTGATCAGAAAGTGCTGAGTATAGAGGTCGAGAGTGGATTGTTGGATAAGGAAGAGTTCTGCTGGGTATTCAAGATCAACTACTCATAGAATCACAATCGCTTAGGATGTTGCTTCTCAAGTCAGTGCTGAGAAAGAATATGCCACCCAAAATCAAACGCTGACCACTAGTCGTCTAACAAATGAGGATATCTTGAACGTAAAATATCACATGTGTCTTCCCTCTTGGTCTCCTCAATTCATAACCAAGTGATTAGTTGTTTATCTTGTGAAGTCCTTCATGATCTCAGGTGGACTCCGTCCGTTCCTATACTGCCACAGTCGACTGAGGTGTTTCACCCTCACCGCCCCGTCAAATGGTTCCCCTGGAGTACCATGAAAGCTTCCATGAAAACTCCCATGTACCGCAACCTCTGAAGGGATTGCGCTGTCTGGCTCGCCGGCAAGCTCCAGCAGGGCCCAACTATTCTCGAACCCCTCCCGCAAATCCTGCTTTTCTGTTCCCTTTCCCGCTATCTCGACGATGCTGTCCATGAAGTCGTTCTGCTCGGCGCAGCCCGTGAACTCACCCGCCACGTCTCGCGCGAGGGGAAACATGCCGTTTAAATAGTGCTGGGAGAACTGGTGTCCTCCGCGAGAAGAGACACGCCTGAAGACGCGGCCGATGAAGCGGGGCATCTCCGGCGATGCGCACTCGTTGGTAACGAAGTGTAGTAGACCCCAGAGGGCGACAAAATCGGTGGTGTGTGCGTAGTGTTCTACGTGGCCGAGAGCTCTGTCGCAGGCTGGAACCGTATATGTTCGTCGCGGTCGTGTCGTCTTCTCACCATTGGTGATGACGGTCAGGGGCTTTGGCCTGTCAGTGGTGATTTTGGGAGATGAAGCAGAGCCGTGCGGTGATTGTCTGTGTAGTGATGGTGCCTTCATTTCAACGGGCGAATCGGTGATGGGGATCTCAGTAATAATTTCGGACACCTCCGTTCTCTCATTGGGATGCTCTCGTTCCTCCTGTTGGGATCGCACATGGCGGTGTGGATTATTGAAGTGATTCGCTGCGTTGCCGAATGTGTAAACTTCCAATTTCGCCAGCAAGTCTTGGGGCAATTCCTGGAGAAGCCAGTCGAGAACAAGCCCTCCTTCGATGCCACCTTGAGAGTGGAGGATGAACACAACTTTGGTGTACTGAGGATTGTAAAGCTTCTCCTTGACGATCTTGTAAGCTTGCCTAATATCCTTCGTGGCATATCCAAAATTTCTCTGTATGAGACATTCAATAACGTCAAAGATGATGCCTGTAGTGCGATTGTGAATACCAATCACAGGTCTCCCGAAAGTGAGTGCTAGTCGATTGATATTACTCTTCAGCCAAGCCTCACTATTTCGTCCACTCGAATATTAGCTGTCTTGTTTCCCCTTTTCTGCCTGGAAGGAGGGCACAGTTGATTTTGTAGGTGACACATACCCCACGGCTACACCGTTCAGAAAAATCCACTGCTCATGCTTATGTTCCTCTAGCGCCGGCGCATATTTCGGATCAGATTCGTACGTAATGGTCTTTCCGTTCAAGAACCGGCAGAGCAGCCAGTTTATTGTAAAGAAGACCACCAGTGCTACTATAAATAGATAGACAGGTAACACCATGGCCACAGGCAAGGCGACGATGAAAAGGAGCTGCAGTACAACCAGGACGCAGTGTATAAATATACACCAGATGTTATCTGCTTTGGGAGACAGCTCGTCGAAATGATCGCCGTCGCAAGGCCGTACGGGCCATAGTATCCATGGAAGCGACCAGGCCAAGGTGAAGAATAATTTGATATCCCAGGTGACAAGTTTCCACGGGAGGTCGGTGTAGCTGTAGTTGATCACAGACTCGCCGCCGACTTGGGATCCAAAGAACTCGGTACGAAACTCCTTGGGGTCAACGGCACGGCCGTCAGTGTCGCCACTGCTCATCCTGATTTAAGCTGTGAGTCGTCGCACTAGATAGTCTAGTAGCCGGCAATACGTAAGACAGAGCGTTCAGACAGGAAAGAGAGAAAGGCACAGGGCCATGAGCGCCGATAAAGTACAAATAGTTCTCTTATTAGGCATATAGGGCAACGCGTGACCCGCCATGCCCTTGGCGTTTCAACAGGCAGAGGCAGAGGCAGAAATGCCAGCTTTCTTATGGGCCATTCACGGCTATTCACATGACAACAGAGCAGAGGGGAAGCCTAAGGTAGGTAGTAATGTCAGCCTTATAAACTTGTCTCTTGCCTGGCTGAGAGCGTGTCCTGCTGACAGAGGCTCCCAGAATAAGCACGTGTGTTTCACTCATTGGGACTTTAATGCAACGTTAGTCCTACGCCTGGTGAAGACATGCATGTTATGCTTGTGGGGAAGTGATGGAAATATTCAGCTCGCGACAAGCATCAGTGAAACTCGCAGCACTGTTTCCCAGTGGCAGTAGGCAAGGAAAATGTAGCGCATGGTGGTACCTAAACCAACGCCAGAGACATCAGTGTGGTCTTCTGTAACCTTGTACAGGTACTGCTTCTTAGTGACGGATATTGTACGGATTATAGCAGCTCAAAGGCCAGACGTAAGTAGCGCTACTCCCGTATCTAGCGCATTTCCCCACACTGAGTTGGAGTCCAAGTACCGCTAAAAGATTGGGGCTAAGCTAGTGACGCAACTTGTAACACAACTCATGTTTCTGACTTGGAGCTTTATGCCGTCTCGAGGCTGCCTTAAAAGTTTACATGCGTTTGCAGCTGAGTTTGATTGTTCCTCTTCTTAACACTCTATCTGGCTCTTCGTATAACAAGTATTTTGACCATGGAGGAAGCGCAAATCATCTCGCCAGGCACGTCCATTGCGACACCTAAAGTTATCATCATGATGGCTGACTATGGTCACGATCCGACAGGTGCGCGGACATTTGCTCATGCGTGTTCCCCCTCCGTACCGGCATAATAGCGCTAACATACCCCTCACATATCTAGAGACCGCTGTCCCGTGGGCCGTTTTCAAGACCGCCGGATACGAAGTCAGCATCGCGACCGAGAACGGAAAAGTCCCCGAATGTGACAGGAAGATGTGGGAAGGCGTCACTCAGAAGCTACTCGTACGTTGCGCAAACCCCCATCACGCAGGCTTCGTTATGAAATGCAGCATGTATAATAACAGCGAAGGCAGGGCGCGAAGAAACAAGTGGTCGCTACGTACCAGAAGATGCGACAGAGCCCAGAGATGCGCAACCCCCTCTCGTGGTCCGCCCCTAACTTCACACTCGACCCCTACGACCTCGTCGTGCTCCCCGGCGGTCACGAGAAGAGCGTCCGCCAGATCATCGAGTCACCAATTGTCCACAAGCTCATGCTCGACTACTTCCCCAAGACCAAGAAGCCCAGCCGCAAGGCGGTCGCGGCCGTCTGTCACGGCGTCATGGTCCTGTCCGAATCCAAAGACGCAGATGGTCGTAGCGTGATTCGCGATTGCGCGACTACCGCCCTGCCTACCCGGTACGAACAGGGTGCCTATTGGGGTACGCGCGCCTTTTTGGGCGATTACTATAAGACGTATGGCCACGGTAGTGAGAATGTGCAGGAATCAGTAAGTAATTATTGGCATGACATGTTTCTGGGAGAAAGCATTGTGCCGTGATAGTTTAGTCTGACGTTGCTTTTAGGTTACCAAAGTCCTTGCCGACCCCTCTCAGTTTAAGTTGAGCCTGAACCCTGGCCCGTAAGCACTATTATCCTCACATTATCCTGAAACATTTGTTATCAGTATGGCTGACTTGGATTTAGTTTTGTGGTTGAAGATGAGAACTTTAACTATATCAGTGCCCGCTGGCCCGGTGACGTAGAGCTTTTCGCCGAGGAGATTATCAAGCTGATGGAGAGCTTTAACAAAATTGTATAAATAATATACCCAAGAAGTAGCGCGAAAGACCAGACAAGGACAGGTTGCAGGAGCATAATGTTACGACACTTATGATAATGATATGAGACACCAAGATACCAAATTGATTTCATGTTTACATACAAAGCTCACGTAGGTAATTCAAGTAATTACCCAACTAATAGTCCAAAATGGACTTAATCGCCTCATCAACCCCCCTCGCAACAACCGAAGGCGCACGTGTATCATCAATCCTATCAATCCATCCCTTACCCGCACGATCAATAAACGCAGCCTTCAGCCCGAAGGCTCTAGCGCCGGCAACATCGAACGGGTTAGCGCTGACAACCCAGACATCTTCCTTTCGGTCTTTAACCCCTGCCTGCTCCACCAAATGATCATATGTCCTCGGATCAGGCTTGTAACACCTGAGCCCGTCGACAGTGACGAGAGAGCGAAATACAGAGGCGCTGGGTCCCAATTCGGGAGATGTCTTGATGGAGTTGCCTATCATTTCGTCCGTGCCATTGGAGAAGATGTATGCTTCGATAGTGACGTTTCCCTCCTCCTTATTGTTGTTGTTGTTGTTGTTGTCCTGAAGCAGTTGTAACGCGCGCGGGATCTCGGGAAACACGTGTAGAGAGTCGTATGCGCGCATCAGGTCCTCTGCGTCTTTGTCTGCGAGCTCGAGACCGTGCTCTGCGACGGCGTGGGAAAGCGCGCTGCGCGTGATTTGGCTAAAGGGTTTGTACTCTCCTATTATTGACCCGGTGCCCAGTTAGATATCTAGGTCTCAGGTCACGGTCTATAGATCTGGCCCTTTTTTTTTCTCGCCTTGCCACGAGATCAGAAGTTCTGTAGGTGTGAAGTATTGAACTCACTCATGGTTGTGATACGCCACGTGTACTCGAGCTGGTAACGACGCCATAGCGCTGCCAGCGACGCGGCTTTGTCTTGTCCGTAGATCCCGGCTAGTGTCTCGCCTATGGACTCCGTCGAGAGCAGTGTCCCGTAGAGGTCGAAGCCGATGACGACCTTTTTGGAAGACGACATTGTGCTGATGAAAATAAGGTAGGGAGAACTATCTCGCCTTGGCTTGCCTCGACTGAGTCCAGGGGCCTGGCGGCTTTGAACTCCCAATGTGTGCGCTAGCTTGAGTGAGGGGAATGAAGCTAGTATCCGCTAAAGATGCCAAGCCTATTCAAACGAGAAGACTAGGACAGTTGATATGAGTATTCAGATCGTGCTCCTTTCTTGTCAAGGGCAGCGAGACTTTCAGAAAATGTCGTGTTTCGAAGGCGAGATTGAGCTTAAAGGAAACGCGCGCAACTAGGGCTCTACTCACCTACTACTACCTTTTCGCGATATTTGTCAACAGCTTTTTATGAACTATATTCGTTTTTTGCCTCTCTTTTCCTACGATGACAGGCAAAATCACATCTTAGTGAGACGCGATGGAAAGTTGATATTGTGCGAAGACTTGAAGCAGCCGCTGCGGGGGAGATGTGAGCTTCGCTTACTATTACTTGATCTCCCAAGTAATTCTATAAGGTATACCATACGTCACATCTTAGAATCATGTAATAAATGTTTGTAAGCTAGGGATTAAGCCATGGGCGGGTAATCCCGTAGTAACGTGGGGTACAGTAGTGTCGTGGAGAAACAGAACTGTTAGATAATCCAAGATTTGCCCATAAAAAAGGGGGTGGCAGTCCACAACTTTTGCAAGAAAAAAAAAGTGTGTAACTAGAATAAGAACATTGACTTGTGGCAAACATAGTAGCCTTATCTAATGTTGTGCGCATCTCGTAATTACTATAGAGAGATAGGACTTGGAGACTTGGATGATATGCCTTTAATACTTGCTCTATGTTCCGGAAGAAGGCATCTCTAGTAAACAGATTTCATATGGTCAGCCAAGATAATGATGTCAGCTTCACTTCACATAGTCATACAAAAATATCAAATTTGTATAGAAATAATGATATTGAGCTATCAAAAGAGTGACTATAGTTGGAATAACCTGGACATCTAATAGACAAGTGTAGTTGCATAGCTGTGCTAAGCAGTTGGATAGACTATAAAAGCAAACAAACAAGAGTTGTTCAAAAGAAAAAGCAAAGAAAACCGGGCATAAAATCAAGTAAACAAGTGTGGTTGCATAGCTGGGCTAAGCAGTCAGATAGACTGTAAAGGCAAAACAAACAAGAATATCCCCAAAGAAAAAGCAAGAAAAAAAAGACGATGTGTAAATGGAAATAAACAAGTGACTAATAAAAATTCACTTCTTCCCTGATCCAACTTTGAGATGTAGCCAAAAGTTGATCTTCAATCTCAACTCCGAGTGAGTTTAAACTCCCAGTCTCAGCGGGTTGTATGCGGTGTACACGAGCAGTTTAGGCAACGTCGACCATCTGAAGTGCGCTTGTGACAATATTCCAACCCTCAGTTCCCTCGGGGATGAGCTCTCCGTTGATGTATATGGCACTATCATCCCGGGGCGAATGGCTGGCCGAGGGGTTAGGCGTGTGTCCCAGATGCTTGCAGCTTCTAGTCGTACTACAGGTGACATTGATATGCTTGTTGTCTCTAAGGACCGTGCACTTGAGTTGAGCGGTTCCAGGGATCCCCCCCGCGACTGCATGCGCGTCTTCCTCAGTGGCGAGCCAGTCTGTGGTCGTAGCTGTCACATCTTCTGTTTTAGGCAACCACTCGGGGTTGGCGACTAGTACGGTGGAAGAAACGTGGCCCAGCTCGAATTCAGTGAAGACCACGTCTTTTGGGCAGATAGGGACGGCTGTTAATGCGAAGACATCCTGCACCCCGAGCTCCACAACGGTAGACGAGAACTTCGCGACGAAGTCCTCGTAGCCGGACAGATCCATTCCTGGATCGGTGGTGAACTCGTATGCGGACATTGTCCCATTCGGGCCTGCTTTGAAGTAGAGTCCGCGTGGGTTGGTGAGCTTCTCGGGCTTACGGGGGCTGGATAGAATGAAATCCCCGTGGTTCTTCGATTTGACTGTTTCATACACCATGATTTTTTCTTCAGGCATGTCAAAGTGTTTATGGACGAGATGAATGGAGAACATGTCCATGAGACCGTAAGTAGCAATAATTCCAAGGAGGGTAGTATGAGCTTTGGGGTGCTTGGCTGCTACGTCTCGCATGTCATCGATGTGGGGCAGCTTGTTGTACTCGGCTGAAGGAAGAGGGGATTCATTGAGAAGATTGTTCTTCAGAATGTTGGTGTTGACAGACATCTTGGAGAAGTCTGATTGTGTATAGTAGGCAGTAAGGTGATAGTTGTAGGATTGTGTGATTGGAGTGTGGAAGTGTGGATATGTATGCTTGAGTGTGCTTGAGTGTAGGAATTCTTGTGGGATTTCTGGTCCTTTTATAACCAGGGGATTCACCTGCTGGTTGTAACTTTCATACTTTGAATACGACGAACGTGGCCATGTGAGCTGTTAATTACAGAGGGATCTTCGAAGGCAGAAATGCAACGTAGAAAATCTGACATGGTGGCGCAAAAAAGAATCTTGCCTAGGCATTCAGATGGCGGACAGCTAATGCGTATGAATCGACTGACAAGGCCAACTACTGGGCAAAATTGTAAAATCTACACAGAAACCAACGAACAAGCTCACTTGAAGGCCAATATAGGGGGCCAAGGACATACGAGGCAATGCCCAAGGCACACCATCTGCAGGCAGAAAAGATGTTGATCAAGTTACAGAGCAGAATTTACCGCCATATTCAGGCAGAGCTATGTGTGGCTGTAATGAAACAGAGTACACGATTGAAGTGTAAAATCTATAGATAGCGCTAGGGTCGGAAAGTAGGCCAACAGAAAACAACCAGCAGCTGCATACGTAATATAATGTACATTGCCTGACTACAGCATTAGTCAAAGGTTATAGGCACGTGTATAAGGTGTCAAGGCGAGGCTCGCTCATTTAATACCATACTTCTTGAATCTACATTGTAAAAACACTTAACACAGGTATATGGCAAACATCGTGAACAAGGACTCTAGATCTGATTTGAAGTCGCACATTGCCGGATATCAGCTGGCGCCAAGTGGTACCAACTGATACCAATTACAGGACAGTGCCCATTGTGTCCTACCTAGGTTAGGTAAGTGCGCATACCTACATTAGCTCTGTATCTGAGATACATCTAATCTAGCGTTCACCGCTTTGTAATTGTAATACATACTTATGATATGACTTTATCTCTTGTTACTCCGACAACAGCTAGATCAAAGTACTCACCCAGGTACAGCATATCCATTCGATAAGAACATGGTGTGCAATTCATTACTAGAAGAGAGCCTGAAGATTGATTTATTGCCTAGGTTAGTTAGACATAAAGCTGGACTGTAGGGAATGGAACCTTGGAAACTTCAAGTCTCAAAAGGTACTGTTATAGGTACAACTTAGCTAGTAAGCCTGATACCCAAAGATCATAGACGGGCTGTCACGAGGCAACCCAACAATTCAACTAAGAATGCCAACTGTGAAAGCGTGTGAATAGAGCCGCCCTGCTACTTATTAGGTCATAGCAGAGGGCCCATGGTTGGCCCGGCTAGGTACCCAGAATGGGGCTTGGATAAGAATGTTAGTTTTAAATTGTGAGACTTTTTTTGTCATGGCCCTTCTTATTGGCCTGCGTTTATCTTTGTTGGTTACAAGTTGCTAGAATATATGCAAGGAACTAACAATTGTGTTAGTTGCCATCCCACTTTTGACCTAGTGACAACAACTAGTATGTTGTAATGGTGTACAGTAGTGTAGTTTGCCAAGAATTTAGCAACATTATCTGTTTCTATTGGCTGTTCCTACTATTAGCCACCCCTAGCACCTCCACACCTACTTGGGTGACAAGCTTTACTGGTCAGGCAGTAGCGATTGATGAGCGCACCCAGAGACTCGGTAAATTTGCAGGCTACCCAGCACCAAGCACACAATGTACCAAGTACCAGACCCTTTCTTGGACCTTGGTAAGCACTGGAGCTTGCTGAGGTGAAGCCGGGAGGTACATACTACATCGCAGATCACAGGCAGCAAGCTGCAGTTGAAACTAACTGCATGCATATCATTAAGGCTGCACATAGGTTCACGATGCATGTGAGTCTGCCCTATGAACGGCCGGAGGCTCTTAATGTCTTTTTCCTTTTTCCTATTACTCGAGGCCATTATATAACTTCCCGAGTATCCCATTCAGAACCTGATAGAACATGAAGCAAAAGTTTTCTTCAGAGCCGTTGTCCCACAGCTTCATCTGCCCTTTTTGCAAACTACCTTTCAATCCCTACTTTCTCTGCATCTCCCAGAAGCGTCATCCTAACTATGTTGCTTGACTCCGACACCCCGATACCAGAGGTTGTGAATACCGAGGCAAAGCAGGTCAGATGGGCTAAACAGTTAGCTGCTGAACATCTGGGCAGTCCCTCTAAAGGGCGCACCTGGCAGCCTCCCTTCCAAGACATCAGCAGGACCGTGTTTCTGAAGCTCCAAGATGAGCGTGATGTTGTCATACAGTTCCGGTCCAAACGTGTTGACGTCAGTGCTTTTGCGATCGCTAAGGAAATATTGGGGCATTATGTTCCGGATATTGAAGCTCTTAGAAATGAAGAGCTAGAGAAAGCTGGCGTCTGGGCCTACTACATGAACCGCATTCCCGGTGAGGTCTGGCTTAGAGAACAAAAGCAGAAGAACCCCCAAGGCCGAATGGGCGTCAACAAGTCTCTGGGGCGTATCTTCTCAAAGGGGTTCATGGCGGACAATAGCCGCGAAGCAGTCAATAGTGTGCTCCGACCAAAGGTAGATATGCTTTTGGCATCGAACTTGAAGGACATCATGCCTTTCAAAGAAACACTCCAGGGCCTCTCTGAGAAGCTTGTTGAGTTTTCCCAGCTCCCTCTCTGGGTCACTCATTGCGACCTCAACGAATTTAACGTGCTCATCGACGAGAAGCACGAGGTCGCTGGACTGGTTGATTGGGATGGATCAGTTCCATTGCCATTTGGTATCGGTTTCGGCCAGATTCATCATCATACAGGCGAGTTCCATGATGGCAAGTTCTACTGGGAAGAGTTTGAACTTGCTGAGAGGGGTTTCTGGGATGCGCTATTTGATGGGATGCCAAAACAGATTCGGGCCCAGCTGAAGGAGCGCATTAATCTAGTTCAAGACGCTGTCATTCTTGGAACCTTGCTATTTGCCCTTACAAAGCTAGACGGTTCGATTGGGTGTGGTGGACCCACGTTGGAAGCGCTTCCTAAGTGGATCACATATAGACTTCCCTTCCTTCGTGGAGAAGCAAAGGCATATAAAGAGACAGCATGAGCTAGCTATGGATAGCTGTGTGCTACTAAGTCAGGCAGCACTTAAACTGCGTTTGCAACTTAATCAGATGCTTTTAAGAGTGAACTGTGATAATACCAGCTGGTCAAGACATATGTTAATGCTTCTTTAACTAATGCTTGTAAAGGCTAGAGCAGTGATGAGTCTGAGCGGCGTCAGCCCACGTGGGTAGCAGAGGGATAATCCAGTGGGTAATCCGAAATCAACGTGTTTACCCCTTCTAGTTCTTTCCCCATTGTAGTTAACTTGGCAACTTCTAAGGCGCCACTTATGGGTATAGCGAGCGGCAGTAGGTACAGTGCCTAGGCATATGCAGATAATTACTGTCACGTAGAATATATATTGTTAATTCCTACGCAGGATTAGCAACGTCATTTTTTCCGTGACAATTACCACATGTGAAGATTGTGTTAGCAAGTATCCTTATTATCACTTTAGTCTCTACCTATTTTACTTAGGACTTTATGGGGGGCATATATTACCTGATTTGGAAGCTGCTAACTTGCTGCTGGTCTGTAAGCCTTACAAAATGTAAGTTCTCTAACATTATTATAGTATGTGTGCCTGCCTATTCTTCCTATAAGCTCTAGACGTTGGATGTGGCCTGTTTTAGCCCGTCAAAACAGGTTTACGGTTGCAAAATCGAGGATCTTATGCGCGCCCATATAGCCCACATGTCAAAGGAGGACTTTCTTCTGGCATTTTTTAAAGCTTACACTAAGGCAATAATGCCCGAAATTATCTGGGCTAGATTTAAGGCAACTGGCCTTTTTTCATTTGACCTACAAGTTGTTATTTTGCAGTTAGATGTTGCGCAAGGCCGCTCAACATCTTTGCTGGCCCCCGAGTTGCCCCCTACTCCTTAAGTTCAAGGCCGCCTAAAACCATCAACTTGAACCCCTAGCTAGGTTCTTAGCAGGCGGGGACTTCGATGCTCACGAAGCTATGTGGGAACCCGAAGTTATTAAGCGACTGCTTGGGACCAGATCTTACACGCTAGGCGCTGCAAAGCGGGATAGCATATATAAGGGAGCCTAGGGACACTACCTAGCAAATAGGACATATCCCAGACTTGACGTTCTCAAACATACTGTTTACTAGCACGGAAAGGAAGCTAAGGATGCGTACAGGCTCGGATCACCTTCTTGTGGAATGTGTTGAGAAGATGATGGCCTAGAAAGACACCATTGTGTCAAGGGCGGGTTAAGGCGTAGTCAGAGACTAGAGTAAGAAGCAGAGTGAAAAAATTATAGAAACAAAATTCTCTTAATTTAAGGTTACCCAGGTAGTTATAGGGTCCTTAATATTTGTTAGGTCTTATGCGTATTTAAAATTGGTTTGCATTTTAATAGTAAGGACTCTTGTAGTTAATTTTACTACCAAATAGTATCCTAGCATAAAAAGCTAACCGTCTTTTAAGATAAGAGATAGGCGTTGAACAAGGCAAGCCTAGAGGGCATCTAACACTTGGGGTGGCCAGAATGTTGTCTTAGAAAGTTTAGTACTAAAAGTACAGAACCGCGCATAGATAAGCATAGCAACTCTAACGTTACTTGTTTGATAGATTTTATAGTAGTTGATGTTGCTATTTGTCTGTTAAAGTAGAGATTTTTTAAATAGAAGTCCTACATTAATTAAACGATATAGCCTTACTATGGCTATAACGCTAGATAACCTATTTCTTATTTTCTTTATTAGGTTCTCTTGTATTAGCTTGACCAGAAACAAGCTATGTTATTGTAAAAGCGTGGTTTAAGGCGTTGCACTAAACAGAAGCGCAGATCATAAACGACTTGCTTGCCTATGATGGTGTTACTAGTGGCTTGAAAGAGCTGTTAGGTACATGGCAGAAATGGAGGATGTCAGTCAGAAAAGTTACATGGCGTCCCTTTAGGAAACATCTGTCTCTTGCAAGTTGTAAAAGCAATGCCCTCGTTTTAACAAGGGGTATCTTCCCTAAAATTCTTATACATTTTTTTTTTTTTTTCTAAAGGCCTAATTAGGAAAAAATATTATTGTTTTTAGTAATGCTAAGCTAATGCTAAGCTAACGCTAAGTTTTTTAAGAGCTTAACAACTAAAGTAAAGGTGTAAAGGCAAGGTTTTTAACCTGGCCTAGCCACAAGCTTAAGCCTTACCTAGCCATAGCCTACAAAGCTGCACCTGCTACCTATAAGGCCTTATAAAATCATACTTTAAGGCCTTGCAAAGCTATATTATAAGGTATTGCAAAGCTATACTTTAAAGCTTTAAAAGTCTATACTATAGAACATTGTAAGGCTATACTATAAAGCATTGCTAAGCTATTTTATAAAGCATTGCAAGGCTAAAGTTGTATTTTTACTTATTTTTTTTTAGCTACTTATATATAAAGTGCAAAGATTAGATTTTTTATATAGTTAACTACTTTTTTTATGCTAATTTTAACTATAATAAGATCTATTATATTACTTAATTAAATATATACTTATTTTTTTGCTTAACTATTTTGCTACAAAATCTTATTTTTTGCTATTTTTTTTATTGCATATTAAAATATTATATAGCTAGCTATATATATATAAGTAAGTAAATAAGTATTAAAAACTTTATTTACTTTGTTTTCTAATTAAATATAACGCTTACTTTAGCATTTAGCGCTTTTTTAAAATATTATATAGCTAGCTATAAAACCTTATTTAACTTATTTTTTAATTATATTTATTTTTTTTTTGCTTAACTATTTTATAATAAAAACTTGTTTTATATTATTTTTTATACTAACTTTAGCTACAAAATTTATTATATTATTTAATTTTTTTTGCTTAGCTATTTTATAACAAAATCTTGTTTTTTTTAGTACTATATATTTACTTACTTATTTATTTATATACTTAATATTATTTATTTTGCTGCTTTAAAGTAGTATATGTAATAATTTTATTATTGCTTTATATAATAGTCCTACTTAGTATAGCTGCTATAGCTACTTTTAATTACTTATAATATTATGCTAACCCTAAGTACTTATAGTTTTTAGCTAAAGTATAAGTGCTTACTACATTTTATATTTTTTTTAACTATATAACCTTATAGCTGCTTTTTACTACATATATATATTATTAAGTATATAATATACTTATTTTATTTTTGCTATTTACTAATTATTATGTATAGGTTATACTTTTGCTGTTTATTTATTAACTTTTAAGTTTTTTAACTACTTACTAATGCTTACTACTTATTTAATTTTATATTTATTTTAAGTTATGCTTTTTTTATTTTTTTATAAATTATTTACTTTATTTTTAAAATATTTATTTTTTATAATCTAATTATACTTTTTATAGCTATAGCTAGCCAGCTTACTTTATTTTTTTTATTAATCTTATTACTATAAATTTAAAAGTTTTACACTTTAAGTAGTATTTAGTTACTTTTATTAACTTTAGTTTTTATACTTTTATTTACTTTAATAATAAAAATATTTTTTTTTATTTTTTAACCTTTTTTGCTATATAAAATTTATTAAGCCTAATTTAACTATAGCTTAATAATTTTAAACGTTTTTTTTTTTTTTACTAAAAAAGTATAAGTATATTGCTAGTGCAATAACTATATATACGCTATAACTTATATAACTATTTGCGTTTAATTATTAAAGCTTGCATAAGTTTAAAAAATCTTGCTAA
>Ga0247782_1000314_pt1 | contig 44710 bp, 40 predicted proteins | sample UWRJL019104C5_FD_179928 | JGI IMG/M metagenome (GOLD analysis project Ga0247782, IMG submission 179928) | Plant litter microbial communities from Arlington Agricultural Research Station in Wisconsin, United States - UWRJ-L019-104C-5 | ecosystem: Environmental > Terrestrial > Plant litter >...
TCCGTCCCATTACTCCTCACTATCCCTAGATTCTCCAGTCTAACTACGCAACCAAGCTACAAAAATATAAAAAAAAAAAAAAAAAAGGCTTAGGCTCAGACACGGCTACTCCCGGAGACAAAGACAAGACATAACGACGCGAAGGAATAAAAAAAGTAAAAGTAAAAAACCAAAGAAAACAAACACCCTGTATAAATCGCGATATCTGTATCTATATCTGAAACTCGGTTGGGGTGGGACGGACGGGGATTTTCTCCTCGTGTCAAGATTTGCTCGATAATCATGGCAATAATAGCCGTCCTTTAGGGAAGCTGACCTGTTTATATGCATGCTTACTTGCTAGTATTCTATTCCTGTTGATCCTCCCGGCATAAGCGAGACGGGAGATCTGGCAGACGATCTCAGTCCGGCATCCTGATCTGAGATATGCCCGCATAGTGGCGTCTGGAGGAATGCAGATCCGACAGCAGCAGCCGCAGCAGGTATAATACACAGTCAAAGCAATCAGCTTAGCAGAGATACCAACCGGAGAGTTTAGTTTATGTAAGAAGATCTCGATTTCTCATGGCATGTTTGTTTCCGGTTTTGCCGTCCCAGCCGAGAATTTCTGGTTCCGAGCCCAGATCCTAGGAGGGAGATGGTTGACCTGACCGTCACGCTAGCATATTAACATGACAGGCAACGCATACTATTAGGGATTGTAAACCCTCATATCTCTATCGGATCTCTATGTAAAGAGGATGCGGAAGCCCCCGCACGCTTATAGATACAATCCAAACATCACTACCGACATGATCCGCGTCCCAATGTCTCTCTCCAAGGTGTCATCTTATCTCCTGAGAAGAGCTAACCTTTTCATTCTTTAACGAGCGCCTGCACCGATTCCGACCGAGCTGCATGGTATCATCATACGTGCATAATGATCCCAGGGTGGTAGAAAGAGATATTGAGAGGAAGACTCAGCTATGTATTAGTAATAGTACACCACGAAAATATGAGCACCAAGGTTGAGAAAAGAAGACACTGCAATCAAACAGATAGTGGTTTTCTGACGTGAGACTAACCCTAGTCTATCCATGATGCACTTGTACATATTCACAGGTAGGACAGCCCGTCATCGTGTTATTCGTCTTCGGGTAGTGGTCCTGCCCATACGTACTATTGAGAGTGACATGGCCGACCACATTCCCCGACTCGAGACGAATCCAGGTCTCGACCTCATACTTCGCCAGGCCCTTCTTCGTCACCTTCACCTGTCGCGACCCCCTCTCCCAGTTGCCGTAGCCGCCGTACCCGGAGTGTTGCCCGAAGCACAGCGTCACGTTGTTCCTCGGCGTTATGTCTATATCCGGCAATCGCTTATCCCACTTGTAGCACCACGTGTCGCCGTGGTCATGCCCAGAAAACAGGGCCATGAAACCGGGCGTCTGAGATATGGCCTCCATGAAGGGCGTATCCTGGCCCCCATAGGAGCAGGACCCGTCGTTCTTGCCGTCAGAACACCACCCCTGAGCTTGCGGAGCCAGTGGTAAGTCGTCGTTGATGCCCGGTTGTTGATTTGGATCTACCCCGGCTGTCTGAAGAGCAGAAGAGACGTATGGGGGGATGTGGACGAACCCCAGGGAGGGTATAGGGTGCTTCACGCTTTCCCACTGCACCGAGGCCTTGTTGAACCAGTTGACGACTTCTTCGCTGACCCAGTTGGGCTGCCCCACCTTGTTTCCCGCAGCGTCCTTCTCTTGGTATCTGAACCCGCCTCTGCTGTCGAAGAAGTATAGAAGCAGTACTGGAACACACGACGTCAGATTACCACACTCATGGTCGTAGACCTCGAGCCGGTAATTAGACACGCCCAATCTGACGTCGTCGAATTTCCCGTTACTGCCTGTTAGGCTATTCTTCCACTTTTTCTCATGTTCGAGGATAGCAGCGCCAGAGATATTGTAGTCCCAGTCGTGGTTTCCAAACGTGGAAGCCCAGAGCAAATTCCGGGCAACGAGAGGCCCGACAATCTGATCGACATATTCTGTGCTATTCTCGAAAAACGTGTTCTCACCGGTGATAAGATCACCGTTGAAGACGACCAGATTAGGCGACTCCTTGTCCAAGATCTTATTGATCACCTTGACGGAGTTGATATCTTGCTGCGGGCCCCATTGGTCCCAGGCATCTGATAATCATTCTTATTAGCGATCTTGATATCGCTACAGGAAATGGAAGCATTTACTTTCACCGAAATGCAAGTCCTCGAAGATGGAAATTTGGAAGGCTTTGTTGACATCCAGTGTGAGCTGTTCCTGAAGAGTTACGTTAGAGGCTTCAATCAGGGTCGCAAAGAGTGCCGCAACGACGATACAAGGTGAATACATCTTGTTCTGTTATGCCATACAGATCGCATGCGCCAATTCGCATCCGACCGAACTGGTTACCTTGTGGAAGGGCCCATGGTCTATAAATACTTGCTGCGCTATCAAGTGTTGACTTGAGACCATTAGATCCGGCATTGTGAACCGGAGGGTGACGATGACGCAGCTTGGTTGCAGGGTCGCACCCTCATTCATATGGAAAGTTGAAGATATCTAATAAGGTCGAAACTACGTATCTCCCTGGATATTTCGTGACCTTAGGGTTTGGGCGAGTAGGATCTGTCTATTGTAGCGATGGCTAACCCTGGTGATGCTATTGGCTCTCCCCGCTTTCACTTACCCCTGACTAAGTCAAGGCAAACACCAGGGAAAAGATAAATTACCTTGCGAGTGTAAATGCGGCACTTGGAGCAATTAGTAAGGTATCAGTCTCCGGAGTACCTGTGACTCGTTGTGAACAACGGCTTGGACGAAACATTAAGTCATTTTACACCTCCTTGTCGTGAGAGATTGGGGCATTTGGAGTCAGACGACATCTCAGAACTGATACGAACCAGCAGCGTTGTTTTGAATAGAAGCCGGGCAGCTGACATTGAGCGCGGGCACTTGACCAGCCCGCTCCCTCTCCTTGGAAGTAACCTTCCTAGGTAACCTCCCCGCCTCGGACGCTGTGTGTGGGAGATTCCTTCCTAGTAGTTTGCAAGTCAAGTACGTGCGCTGGCGCTTTCAGTTGTTCGAACATGAGACCATGAGCTCGCTCTGATTTGTTTTGATTTGACATGATGAGATCAACTTGGATTGGGATCCTTTAGACTTCGGTTAAAATGAACCCCTTGCAGGCCAAACGGTGCAAACAAACAGCGTTCAGATCAGTTGGCAGCTCGCATCAGTAGGTATGCGACCAGCGCTTCCGGGGGTTTCGAACCTGAACATAATCGTTATACAGATATAAGCGCCCAAGTAATCGGGAACTAGGTTATGTAGCAAACAAAACCACCTTTAAGAAGAATTTGTTACGCCTGCGGTATCCCCTCTGCTGGGTAGGCGGTTTCAAGTTCTTCTTGTCATATGTACCTACAATAGTGCTGTGCCGCTAATATAGGCAGGGCAGCTTGCTCCACTGAAATCCACCTACCTAGGAACTCCCCACAGTTGTTAGTAACCTAAGGTTAGGTAGGTGAGCTGCTAGGGCCCGCAAGTGGGTGCGCTAAGGGTGGATCAGACCAGCCAAATCTAGTAAATTGTTTTGATTGATTCTTCATCCTCCCTTTCATCAATATTGGCTGTAGCTGCTCTTATGCCGATTTCACCTATCCATACAATACTCCGGAGCCTTGAGACCGCATTTCGATATCACCAATCAGCATCTGTATATCATTTTTGTCTTCCTGTAGAGTCCCAGTCTACCTGCTACTATAGGGGGCTGCCGGCAAACCGATCATAGGCTGGAGATACCACGACTGCAAGCCACTCGTGCGGGGGAGTGACACGTCGCGCGTACTAGAACATGGACATATCTATACTCTATCGTGTATTTCTGCCTCTGAAGAAGGAATACTTCTCATTATAGGGGGGAGAGGATGATATAGGAGATGTATTTGCAAATGTTCTCTCTGCTGGCTTTGAAGTCAGGGACCCCCCTGTGGCACTTATCTTCATTCCCCAGCTTCTCAGGAGGGCGATTTGGCAAGAATTGAGGCTGTCAATAGTCTCATTTTGTCTCTGGTCGGCTTGCTCGAGTGGGAAAACGTGTTTATGACTCAAACGATGGCCCTGTACATGCATGATATATGCAGTCAGCCAGTCGGATCTTTAAGAGACACATGTCGCCAACTGGGATCCTACGCGTGTTTGCGGGGTTGTGCGTTCAGGTATGTAGATAGATAGATACAGGTAAGATGCTACATAGGAAAACATATATAGGGTTTTTCTCTATGGGTGAGAACATCTTATAGCTGGCTACCTATTTATCATCTCACAGCTCCTTGTTTCAGTCGGAGCAACCACCTCTTAGGTCCTGACTCAGAGCATAACGACTCAAAGCATTGAATCACTAAGAACCAAAATATCGGTTCATGTAGGAGCTCCTACATCGTGCCAAGCAAAAGGATAAGTAGAGAACTATGGCTCAATCGGCAGCAAGCCAGTTTCGATGTTGCGACTGTGAACGGGACTTCAAGAACGAGACCGCGCTTTACCAACACATGCGCTACAAAAAAGTGCACAAACCGAAGAGAAGTGCAGAACAGCAGGTCGCTTCCGATCGAAAAGTGAAATGCACCAAGTGTCATAGGACCTTCCAGACCGAGTCTGACATGAGCAGGCACTTGAAGTCTGTGCGACACAAGCCCCTCAGCAACATCAAATGTCTAGCAGGGAATGATTGCAGCAAGAAGTTCAAATGTCCATCAGCACAGATACAGCACTTAGAAAGCGGTAGATGCAAGTCTGGAATGACCAAGGCGAAGCTGAACGCCGCCATCGTAGCGAACGACCCAAATAACATCATTACCTCGAAGCGAAGCACAACAACAAACTGGTTCCTTAATGACAGCGACTCCACGGCATCTACTTTGACATCGCCGATGCATAGCCCTATCCTCACTCCAGCTTCGAGCGAGTATTTCGACTCGTACCCGCCTTCAGGCGCCGTCACACCCACAAGAACGAGCACAAGCATTGTACCAATTATCACTCAGGGGCGACAGAGATGTCCCCTGTGTCCAGCGCGCCGAACGCGTGCCTTCGAGCCTAAGGCTCTACAGTCCCACTTAGCTTCGAATGTTCATCGTCACGATCGCATGCGACAACAACCTCCATCCATATCCCCCGCCCCGGTGCCGGTCCCCTCGCTATCAATGTTCGTGCCAAAGGAGGAGGTGATCTTTCACTGCCCGCGCGCACTACTAGGCGTGAGCATCACCAATAAGGGATACAAAGAGTTTGCGACGGTCAGCGCGCTAGCGCAGCATCTCGAGAGCGGTGCTTGCGATGGGGGGAGTAATGCTTTTAAGCTGGTCGTCGAGTACGTGCAGCAGGAACTAAAACATTTGGGCTTTGGCGGGTTGAAGTTGTTGCGTTAGATTCACACCTTGAGTACACAAGGAATGGGGGCAACGTTGAGTATGTACGGGCTTTTGATGTTGGGGATTAAAGTAGGTCAGCTATATTGTAGGTTCAAATGGTGTGTTTGGTTGCATATGTTACATTATTCCGGTAAGTCATGGCTGTCACAAGTCTCTTTGGATCGAGGGCAGCGGAACTCTTTGCGGTCTCTCCTATCCCTACCCATATATGTGCTTCACTTGAAGCTCGGGATGTGTTCACCCATTATTCTCATAGTACTCTGCTGTCTCAAAATTGGACATCTTCAAGAGTAATAATTCAACGGGGCCTAATTTCTCTCCTTTAGTAAACAGCCTGTGCTAGAATCCTAATCACCATAGTTGCTTCTCGTATTATTGGATTGGCATATAGAATTATGATTAATACTAACAAAGTCACTAACTAATACCCTCTCGCTCAAAACCTCTTTACACGCTCCTTTAATGTAGACAATCCTGGTGATACTCCGATATTTGAAGATGATCTAGAAGTAGAAACAGCCAACAGTGCTATCATAGACGATACTCCGAAATTTGCCGGCCAGCATCCGGACCCGAGGAGTACGTCACGAGTCACGCAGTAAGCCCCGTAAGAGACCAAGGGAGTGTTCTTTTATTTGATTCGTGATAACTGATTCTGACAGCACGACGGACTCAAGAGGCCAACAAGCTGTTATACGGTTCCGTATTGCACATTCATTTCCCGTCGGCCCCGTATCCGTTGGCAGCTTTTCACTACTTACTATTTCAGAAACAGCCCCTATTAGTAGATGAGATGAAGAGATTGACTTCGATATAAGAAAAGAACAATGGCAAATTGCAATGCAAGACGAAGCTGCAGAAGTCCACGCCAGATATCGCGGAACTCCAACTGCGAGACACAGGGATCCTATTGGTCAATCTCATCTCTCCAGCATTAGCTGCGAGCTGCAAAGTCCTTACTAGTACTGAACACCCTGTTAGGATGAGGGTAATCTTTATGCAATAAGCAATTTTTAGTCTCCTCGATTCTTCTACCCCTCGAAAGGTGCAGATTTAGCTTCTTGGCTCCCATGGCTCCCTATTCTCTTTCATACTAACCGATGAAGATTTATTGCTTCTTCCCCACAATGGATCATACTGACCTTCTTGATACATAGACACCTAGGCCGCCATAGACACCTAAGAAAAGTAGTATCTAATAAATATGAAAGCTTGCACTCGACCACTATGAAAAGCTTCCCCCTCCCATCCCTCTAAAGCATTAAAATAAACTCTTTTTCTCTATGTATCTATCCCCGTAGCCGTGCCAGCATCATCACCATCACCACCCATCCCGTCGCAATGTCTTTCTTAGATCTGCCCATAGAACTACGGCTGCCAATCTACAACTATCTGCTCGTGACACCATACCCCATCCACACCAAGGAATACCGGTACCACGAAGACTGTGACGGCACAGACTGCTACAGCCCGGACGAGAGGTGCCACGAGTGGAAGACGGGCCTGCACCCGTCCATCCTACGCGCGAACAGGCAGATCTACGCAGAGGCGAGCCCGATCCTGTACTCGCAGAACCGGTTCCAATTCGTCAACAACCGGTACTACCACCAAGGCAACGCAGACCTTGAAACCTTCCTGGCTCGGACAGCCAATGCGCAATACGTCAGATGCGTGCGGCTGAACTTCCCGGGAACGCTGGGCGATCGCTGGCAGCGCTGGTCGCCCTTCTGCACGGCCGAGGAAATCGCAGATGAGACCAGGTTGACGTACCCCGGCAAGGATAACTGGGACGCTCACCTCGATCAGCTGGACCGTCTTCGCGAGGCCTGTCCCGCGCTCCAGAGGGTCGAGTTTCTCGTTTTCAAGACGGTACAGCGCGGTGCGCTGTCGGCGCCGCGGGAGGGCGAGGCCGCCGCGACTGTTAAGGATGGCGATGATGAGAAGGGCAATAAGCGCGCTGTAGATGCTCTAGCTGCGCGACTACTCCCGTTCTTATCTCTCAAGCACATCGTCATCAGTGCCCCGCTCTTCGGCATCGACGACGTAAATCTGCACGCCTGGAAGGAGGGGTTGTCGGTGAGTCGCTACGGCTGGGCTGTTGAGACGCGCGTCTTGACGGCGGAGGATACGCTTTGGCCTGAGCATGATGATGAGGTCAGGTACTTGAAGAATGAGGTTGGGTGCGTGATGGAATTTGATTATGACCCGTGCTTGGACGACTTCTGTTTCGGTTGAGGCTTCTACTATGTGGACCTTATATGAATAGAAACGAGGTTAATAACAGAGTTGTTCCTTGCACCATGAATCATCAATTTCAATAGTGTAATCGCTGTCTAAATGGCTTTAGGTGTGCTGGTATTGCATTCATTCTCGTATGTTTGAAGATCACTGAAATTGATAGGGAAACATGGAATCCAAGACCTGAGTGTTGCCATCATACCCGACAAATCCATTACAGCCACGGGCGCGTACTCTCCCAACTTCATTCCTCTCCCCCTACGCCTGATCTAGAATAACGTTCTGGGCTCCTCTTGGGTCTCAACAAGAAATAGAATGAAATCTTTCGCAGACAACATGAAAATAGAAGTCTTGTAACACTTTATTCTCAATGACTTCGTGAACGACAGATTCAATCTCAGGCCGGGTTTAATAAGTCCTGCTGAAATTGCATCGAGCAAGACCTCATCTCTTTCGTCTGACGTTGATCGGAGAGCTCCCTCTCGTAATTCCTATACCCAATTGCTTTCCCCCCCTTACAAACCCTGTTTCTCTCAACCCCGGCCCTCCCTTCCTAGCACGCACATGATGTTCATCCTCCCAGGTGTTGGCTCATCTGCGTGTTCCACATTGGATCGTTCGATGTCCTCCTTGTTTCGAAGCACGAGGCTGTTGGTGGAGAAGGACGATATTGATTATCAATGAATCAAGTAGCGACTGGAAGCTACTTCCAATACATCGACCCCAGCCATCTGCGACGTAGGCATCAGAACTTGTAGAACTGTCGCAAATGACTCTTAAACCTGTTGAACCTCTCTCTCTCTTCGAATGAGGAAGCGTAAACTCTGCACCAATGTTAAAGACTCCTGAAAGTACAGATCATCTAATTCATCTGGAGTTTTGCATCTCTGCAATGCCCGGTTCAACATCTCTTCGGCTTCCTTCAGTCTGTTCTGCTCCATATACAGACAACCTAGTTGGATAGCCACTGCGGGAATATGGAAGTATCGACGTCCCATGATATTTCTTGCGTTTCTCAGTGCTCGTTGGAACGTTTCTTCAGCTTCCTTTAACCTGCCCTGCTTTTTATACAGGGCACCTAGGTCAAGAACCATGGCAATAATTATACTAGATCCCTTCCAATCGGTTTTGTTCTCGGCTCGTATCGCTCGCTGAAAGATCTCTTCAGCTTCTTTGAACCGGCACTGGTCTGCATACACATTAGCTAGGCCATGAAACGCGAACGTATAGATAAACGCAGGGGCCGTCTTCTCGCCCTCTAGAGTTTCCTGGTATACGTCTTCGGCCTCCTTTAATCTACCCTGCTCGCGATACAGGTTACCGAGTGCATAAGCTACTTGAATGGTGAACACATTCTCAGGCACAAAGACCTCTTTGTGACCTTCTAGCGCCCGCTTGTACGTTAATTCGGCTTCCTTTAGCCTGCCTTGCCGTTCATATATATGAGCTAGTCCGTGAACTGCGCGAACGGTTGACGCAGCGATGGGTCCATGTACCTTCTCGCAACCTTCTAGCGCCCGCTGGTACATTATCTCAGCTTCCTTTAGCCTGTCTTGCCTAACATATAGGTCACCTAGTTCATAAAGTGCGGTCTTACTCGGCTTGCACTCTGGGCTGACAGCCTTCTCGTAGCTCTTTAGTGCTTGCTGGTATGTTTCTTTTGCTGCTTTTGTATCACCCTTCCATTTATATACGCCCGCCAAGTCAGCGGTTATGCAAGCAGTCAACTCATTGTCTGGCCCAAGAGCCTTCTCAAAACCCCTCAACGCTCGCTGGTACAATTCTTCGGCTTCCTTTAGCTTGTCCCGATCCGTCATATTAGTGGCCAAGCTATTGATCGTCTCAAGGGTTAACATGTGGTCAGGTCCGAGAGTCCTCTCCAGGGCTTACACCGATCGCCGAAGCAGTTCCACAGCTTCTTCTCTCCTGTCATATACGCCGTAAAGATTACCAAGGTTATGGTAAGTCGATGCCGCATTATCATTTATGACAGTGTCCAGAATTTCTACCGTGTACTTCTCTGCGTGTTGAAGAAGCCGCCTCCCGGTTACCCACGCTCTATGCGTGCCTTTCTCAGGGATACATGATGTTATACATTGGATAACAAATCTCGCCAAGTCTATATTCCATTCTTGACTCAAAACGTGAGTCGACCAAGAATGCACACAACTGTGCATGCTATACCCTCGTGACCCTACTGGGTCATCCACAGAATAGTCAACTTCAACAAACCCGTAGTTACTCAGCGTTCGGATCGCATTCGTAAAACTGGGCTCGTCTTTTGTTATTTCACGAATCCATTCCGTGTCGGATCCATTTGTGTCAGGTCCATTGTAGGATTGGAGAAGTTCAAGCCACAGGTCCTGGTTGTGAAAATAAGCCCAAAGTCGAAGTAGGGCAGCTGAGTGTTTGTTTTGTCGTTCAATTTGATCAAGAGATAGCTGCCATGTTGAATAAAGGGTTCGGTCTTCGTATGAGCTCAGTACAGGGCTTGTAGTCTGTAACTTTGCCCAGGATTCTTTGTATAAACGGAGATATGACCGGAAAGAAATCGATGTCTGTTCAAGGTATGCCCCAGCCGTGGCTAGCGCTAGAGGAAGACCGTCCAATTCTATAGCAAGGTCCCTGGCGTCGGGGTCTAATGACCTGGTTAATAATTGCAACCGCAATTTAGCTTCTGATAAGGGCACCTTACCATCTGTCAAGCCTCTGCGCTTTGATGTATTTGATAAAATCTCCAGGCAATCTTCAAGTCCTTGCATTTTTGACAACTGAATACCATAGCCCATTTTAACTCAAAATGATCTAGTAGTCACCACAACCGAGCCTTGGTAGGCTTCAGGGAGATACTCAGAAATATCGATACTTGCAGGATCCTCGTAATTAGGTATTCTTGGATTGTCGTAGTTATCGTAGATGAGGAGCCATCGCGTATTACCAGGCATACTCAGCCACGCCTTTACGGCCTCAATTTCCTCGACAGCGTTGTTATCTAGGCTTACGCCACTTATAACAGTAGGCAAAGGATGCTGGCGTTTTATTTGCTTGGCCACCTTAAGAAAGCTTCGAATCAGGGTGTTCTTGTCTCTGATGTCTATCCAGAAGATGGCAGAATATTTGTCCTTGTGTTGTTTTGCATACGCAATGGCTAGCTGTGTCTTGCCCATCCCCCCAAGGCCATGTATGACAGCTACTTGACTTCTTGATGCAGCACGTGTCGACCCAAAAGTACTCTAGTCCATCTCGTTTAGCCTGCTCGCCATAAAATTGAATCTTCTTGTACCCTGCCTTAAGTCGGCCAGTTCCATTGGCAAGGTCTTTGTAGACGACTTCTTCCGAGCCCCATGTATGTGAAAGAATCGCGTATGGAGGGACGGTGGTGCCTGGCGGGTAGTCTGTAAGCACGACCTCCTTACCTTTGTAGGTAAGGAGACGCATGGTGAGTCTCAGATCTCTCAGTTAGCAAAGTCAATACCTAAGAAAAAGGAATGCAAAATGCTCCTAATATCGGAGATTGAACGTAGCTTAGGAGCCTTCTAGTAGGGCGCGGAACGACGTTGGTGATCTGGTAAGGCGGGATTAATATGAAACTTTGAGGAGGAGGCAGCTATCGGGCAGCTCTACAGCAGAGAGGGGCCTAACCTAACCTTAGTGGCTATGCACCTAGGCATATGTATAAGCATTCAGGTGAGCTAAGATGGTGGGCAGACTTAGCTACCTACTTCGGAACACATTTGATCCGCGAGGCTCCTTTGTGTAGCTGCCGGTCATCTTTTCTAAACTAGGTTCCACCGGCTGGGCGGTCCGTCCTCGAAGGCCTACATGGATTGGGCGACAGCAGGATTGCATAGACGCTCCTCCTAGATATTCGATGGGGTACAAGCCTCAGATGTGTACGCATACGGATACTTTCTTATAGCTGATCCATGTAGGGCGACCCTGGAGCGCCTCGAATGCAAAAGAGAAGGTAGTGGTTTGTAGAATCCAGTAACCACTGTAATGAACATACCGCTAAATGATTGCATGACCTACAAAAGAGTATACAATTCATATGAGCAGCCTCATGAGTAACGTTGCAGCGAAAACGGCGGATACATTCAGCTCCTGCAGAAGTATAATTATTGATTACATGCAGAGTGTGGAGATCTAGAATCAAGCCGGAAGAGTGACTCGCCAACCATGAAAGTTGTGCATGGAGTCCCAGGAAGGCCATCAAGGGAAGGTAGAGGCTAGTCGGTTGCTTTATAAGAGTCTTGTTGCAGATGTTAGCTTGACCACGCATTATGCTATTTGTGCTTGGCCCTGCACGTAGTGAAGCTCTTTAATTTAACCGGGCGTCGCTGTTCCTGTGTTGAACGCAATGATACCTTATTACCTACTGGGAATATGTGAGGTGACACCACGTCGATTAATACGAATCTGGGCTGAAGAGATCTCGTACGATAGTTAGGTGAGAAGGACAGAATTACGTACAACAAAATGTACTCAGACTATTCGGATATAAATAAATAGGCCTTCCGCACTCTGGTCGTTTTCCAACTTTTTGGGCCTGTGTTCTGGACAATGGGAATATCTAGACTCGAGCCAACTCTCATCAGCCTCAGACCAGACTCACTAAGACATCACATACAGCGAGTACAGCGACTACGTTGTCACAATGCAAATACACATGCTGGCAGTAGCTCTGCCGCTCCTCACTCCCTTGGCACTAGCTCTCACGCCTGCTCAGTGGCAAGTTACAAATCTTTACAGCTTCTCGCCCTCGGGCCGACCGGGCACAAGCCCAGACTACTACATCCGTGTGAACATTAGCAACCCGGATCCACGCCCGGACGCACCGGGGGTCGTGTTGTGCACCTCGATATGGCAATACCCAGACGTGCCCTACAACAAGATATCAGATTGTCAGATAGTCGACTCGGTCAACCAGACCGCCGACGGCGATGCGACGAATACCCACGCACACGGAGATACCTGGGCGTGGACGCTCGAGCCGCTCGAGGTGGTGACTGACGACTTCCACTTCGCGACGACAAACGTGAACCTGCGCTGGAGAGCGGCGCGCATAAACTCGAACTCGGGCTCGGCCAAAGCGCGCGGCGTGCGCGTCCTCACCGGCGTCGGCCACTTCGAGGTAGGCGACAATATGACGGGGCTGTGTGCCGCGAGCGGGTTCTGCGTGTGGAATCTGAAGCCTGAGAAAGCACCGGTATTGGTCGATGTCGAATCGGTCGTTTGTCACGGGACGGTCGAGGAGGCGCTACACAACATCAATTGCGATCAAGTTTAGAAGTCTGGGCGAGCTCGATACGCTAGGTACGTGAGCATGGATGTTTTGCTTTTCGTCTCCTTGGGAGGGTTGTTGGCGAATCCAAATACGCATGCTGAATGAATCGGAAGTCCTTTTGTATTCCATACGATATCGAAATAGGATCAATGAAAAGTAAAGAGTCTTCCCCAAGTGCAAGAAAACGCTTCAAGACCATCCTTCATACGCCCAACCAAACACTTGGCTTCCTAAAAGTAGATCGAAGTGATATTAAGGTTGTTGTACACTGGAGAAACTAGTAGGAACGGAAAGCAAGGGGTTTTCCTAACTGAGACAGTATAGTTGGCGAGCCAAGGACTTGATAGTTGCATCGTAGCGCGTGAACTAAATACTGTAGTAGTCAGGGGTAATATGTAGGACCCCTTACCGAGAGATGATACCTACCTAAGGTTAGTCACTTTTATATCGTTAACGGTCACTCACGCATTCTGGTTAACCTATCCTTCTGCCCTCGACACCATCAAATCGACAACCCAAGGCTTACGTCTTGGGCGACTATCCGATATGTGTAATAAAGATGTCTAGACGAGGGGGGTTTACCCTCAGCTTATCGCATCTCTCGAGTAGAATGGCGGACGGCTTCAAACGCCAGAAAACGCCTCCAGTGGAGGACTAAAAAACTACCTAGTATTTAAGGCTGCCTCCATATATGCTAGGTGGAGGTGCCTAACATCCCCTGACGTATTTACACCTGGCCCAATTGACGCTCCCTGAACAGATAACCGTGGGTTGATTTACTGTAGCATTCACGCTAACAGCTGTATGGTGACCAAATTGCGCCATCGAACTGAGTTGGTACCGACGTGAGGAATCATAGCTCACTATCTCAATTTCCCGTCCCGCATTTCAGATATAATGATATCAGACCTCGTAGTCAATAGCACCAGACATGTTGACAACCTATTCTTTAGAATAGAGCATCTATTATATCTTCTCCATATAAACCAAGTACAAATAAATTCGGTCAACTTCCTATCTAAAATAGCTTTAATTCATCTTATCAACGGCCCAGTTCGTCGTCATACTAATATGTATAGAAAGCGCATATCCGCCCACTACTATCCAGACTAAACAACGCAACGGAAACAACCCATTTATATGCTCTGACCGTTGTCAACTTTTCATACTTCTCATTCTATCCAATATAGAGAAGCAAAGCAACAAAAAGATAAATATATATATATATAAAGATGGGCTCACACACCAGCAGCGCAAAAGAGGACGCGACAAATAATACCAGTAATAGAAGTGGCAGAAGGATCTCATTAACAACCCCCACTTTCAGCATAAGCCGCATCGCCGTCATCGGCGCGGGGCCCAGCGGCTTAGCAGCAGCAAAGCACCTCCTAGCTGAAGGCTTTTCGTCTTCGGAGATAGACATCTACGAGCAGCAGGCAGAGGTGGGCGGCGTGTGGAACTACAGCAGCGCTGTGAGGTCTTCTTCGATACCGCAGACGGATGCGCATGTGGGGTTGGATGCCCCCTTATACCCTGACAATGCTGCGGCTAATGGAGGGATAGTGGCAGGTGGGCAAAAAGATATAGAGGAGGATGAGAAAGATGAATACGAGGATTACGAATTTGACTCGGACGATGAGGCTTGTACGGCTCCGGGCTCAGGGGCGTGTTCTCTCCCTTCTATTACTTCCTCTCGCAAGGACAAGAACAAGGACGAGGAGAGGGGAGAAAGGCATATGCTTCCTCCCATATTCCCGAATCCCATGTACGACGACCTACACACGAATATCCCGCACACATTGATGCGATATTCGGACCTGGGCTTCTCTACTACGGTGGATGAAAAGGAGGGGGGAAGAAAGAATGGAACGGGAACGCATGAAGATTCATGCGAAATCTTCCCCACGCGACAGGTCGTACTAGAGTACTTGATACAATACGCGCGCGAAGTGCGACATCTCGTTCGATTTTCAACGCAGGTGACGGACGTCTCTCTCCAGAAGAAGACTACCCAGGCGCCAAATGCAACAGAAAAGAAAGAACGAGAAAATCAGGAATCCATAATCCGCGACAAATGGACCCTCCAATCCAAGAACCTCCTCACCAATACCTCGCACACAGAAACATACGACGCAGTAGTCGTGGCCTCGGGCCATTACTCTACCCCATTCATCCCCGTCCCCACCACAACCACACAGGAAGAAATGCAGGCGTTCGTGGCGGCGCATCCGGGCGTGCTATCCCACTCCAAGAGTTACCGCGCAGCATCTGCCTTCGCCGGAAAACGCGTCGTCATCGTTGGTTCGGGCCCTTCTGGTCTGGATATCGCGTCGCAGATCAGCGCCGTATGCGCTTCGCCTTTGATCATTTCCGCGCGCAGCGCTTTGTCTGAGGAGACAGCCGGGCATCTCGGCGTCGGCGTTGGCAATAGCGACAGTAGAGTGCGTGTCGTGGGGCGGATCAAAAAGTTTCTCGTTGAGGAGAGGGGCATCATTGTTGGTTCTGCGCCGTCTTCTACGGATATTTCATCAGATAAAAAGGAGAGGAAGAAGGAGGGAGAAGAAGAAGAGGATAGGGGTGAAGAGCGCATAACGGACATCGATGCGATAATCTTCTGCACGGGATACTTGTACACCTACCCTTTCCTCTCCTCCCTCTCTTCATCCTCTTCTTCATCTTCACCACCACTCATAACAAACGGCCGCCGCGTGCACAACCTAGCGCGACACTTCCTGCACACCTCCCACCCAACCCTCGTATTTCCAGGTCTTCCCATAAAAGTGATTCCCTTCCCTTAGCCGAAGCCCAGGCAGCAGTCTTCTCGCGATTGTGGACGAACAGACTTCCCCTCCCCACAAAATCGGAACTCGAGCAATGGGAATGCGAAGACGAGGAAGGGAAAGGATTCGAAGGGAATAGAGTCCCCGGGAAAGATAACGACAAGTCTTTTCATGTCTTTCCTAAGGGTGGTGATGCGAGGTATATTAATGCGTTGCATGATTGGGCTTTGCAGGCGGACATTAGTAATGGTAAGGGGAAGGAGCAGGGGAAGGGGAAGGAACCCCCGTTTTGGGGCGATGAAAAACTCTGGCAGAGGGGAATATACGCGCAGGCCAAGTTGCGGTTCGAGAAGGCTGGACGCAAGGCCAAGACGTTGGAAGAGCTTGGATTTCGCTACGAGAAACCTGTGAGAGACTATGGGGATTCGACGGCCCAGGTTGCTGTTCCTTCGGATGCTGCAGGGTGAATATCAAGACAGGGAGACATTTTGGAGAGCTGCGTCGGCGAGAATTTTGGTCTTACGATGGCTTGGATAAAGCCATATTTAGAAGTGGCTTGCATATAGCACGGTGGGCGGACCCGGGGATGGACCTGATGATGAGACCTTTAGATTTATAGACACTCATCCCCATATATATATATATATATATATATACATGTCATAAGACGGAAATGAAGATATATCCTCATACCCTAGGTATCTCTCCATCAACTCGTAACAGACTTGCCTAACCCGTACCCCCTTCACGGGCCAAATATTCATTATTCGCCCAAGAACTAGTCTTGTAGGCCAGGGAGGCTCAAAATCTCGTTTTTCAAAACGCCAATGAATAAAAAATCCAGAACAATCAAGCCGCGCCCGCATTCGCCATAAGCTCCTGCTTATCCTGCTCGACCCAATCATTAAGTTTCGCCTCGAGCTCATCATCGTCCATCTCCGTCACGGGCGCAGTAGCCTGCCACCAGAAGTAGTCTTGTTCATCGGCGCCGTCCCTCTTCTTGAGCGCGATTTCGATCGGCGAGCAACCCGAGATGGGACTGAGATAGTACAAGTGCGCGATGATGTCTAGACCGAGCGTGAGGGCATTGCAGCCGAGCGCCTTGACGCCGTCGCACTCCTTTACGTCGTTGACGCTGTAGTCCGTGGTGAAGGCGTTGCCGTCCGAGAGCCAGTACTCGGGGCTCGTGTGCGCGTAGTTGAATATAATGGGGGGCAGGCGCGGCACGGGGTCATCGAGGTGCGTCACCCGGTACTCGGCGCCTTCCTGGTCCGTTATGAATTGCGCAAGGGCGGCGTTGCCTAAGCGCGGGCTGCCGTAGTTGATGATGTCGACAGCTAGCCCTTGCTCGCGCGCGTAGACGGCGCCCAGGGAGCTCACGGCTGCACCAAGCGAGTGGCCCGTGAAGACGATCTTATAGGACGGGTTCGCATCCTTGGCCTTCTGCACGGCGGCTAGGGCGGCCTCGGAGATCTCGTCCCAGGCCTTGGCGAATCCCTCGTGGACCTTGCAACCTGACACAAAGGCGCAGTCCTCCTGGAGGAATTCCAAACTAATTTCCTGGCGTTAGCTTACAGGTACCATTCATCTTGTCCTGTGTCAGATGAATGTTGTGGGCTGCTTACTCTGTAATCCAGTTACGGATCGAGTGAGAGCCGCGGATAGAAAGGACGATGACCTCGTTCTTGTCGTCTGATGACACGAAGCCTCGAATGTCGGTGGCAGAGCCCCTTTTTCATTCCAGTTAGTGTACGTTGATGATAGGTCAGCTGTATAATAAATAGGACTTACTTGAAGGTACCAACGATCTTGGCGCCGGCTTCGGTGACTTCCGGGCAAGCGTCGCCGGAGCATGTCACGATAGAGCCCACGGCGCTGTCACTGTTGCAGTAGGAAGCGCCGGCATACTGTGAATAGAAGCGGAGAGTATCAAGCAGATTCTCCGAGACGGCTGAAGCTGCTATCCAATGTTGTCAGTTCCGTTTCACTGGGTCATCTCTATGACTATTCGTATCGACATACCTCGTCCGTTGATTAGCATGCCAGGTGCCTTCAGAGGGGAGGCAGCAGCGAGGAAAGCATAGCTCGAGATGAGAGACCAACTCAATGGCTTCATCTTGGGACGCCGAGCAAGGTGGGCAAGGGCACGGGATAAGAAGAGGCGGGAGGGGGTTGCCTGAGCGAGAAATACTTGAACGCTCAAAGAAAAGAGCTTGTCAGAGGCAGAGCTTGGCTTCTAACTGGTATTCTGTCCTAGCTCTCTATGGGCATCCCCCGAGTCTTTATACTGATAGTCCGTAGGGGATCCATGATCATCTTAGATCTGCAAACGGGCGGGCAAGGCGCGCTGCTGTATGAGGCGCAAAGTCTCGGCTGTGCTGCAAGGGTGTATTGGTCGCCTTTCCTCTCGAAAGGTTACATGTGGTCCCGGGGCCAACACCACCTCACGAGACTCGGCATCCTACATAAAAGCAGGTACCTGGTAGGGAGGGATGTGTCTCGAAAGGGAAAGCGTGCATCGTTGACACTACAAATTGGTGTCCTTTCACCGACTAAATGAAACCAACGCCAACCCTTGCCAGGCAATAATCATACACATCTGTGGATGTTGCATCGGTGCGTCTCTCGGGCACACGATATGTTGCAACCAATGTCTCTGCGCAGAGCTTTGCGGCGAGTGGGCTATGCAGACCGTTGAGTGGTGACGAATGGTGATCTGAATATAGATCTAGGTTAGGGAGCCTCCAATGCTTGCTTCCGACAGGTGGGCAAGTTGGAGGTGGGAAAGGGGTCGACCGGCGGGGATGGTTACCCTATTAGGGGATGCGTTAACCTAGGTAGTTTGTCGAGGGATTGTTGATGGACCTCCTTCACGTGGGGAAGATCTGTAGGCACTCCGCTATACCATTCAGCACACACGCTAATGTCTACACAAACCGCGTAAACGCTGTGTCCTTGAGGAAGCTACTTATGGAAACTCGGGCAGATATTGGCTAGGTTATATCGTCCTTGTCTTTGATGTTTGTGTCTCAGAGATACTGCACATGCTGCTGGCTAGGTGCATCCATTGGAACCATCGTAAGATTGCTAACGAACACAGCAAGGTAGGTATCGTCCTCTGAAGTTCAGGTTCCCCGCATGTATTACTTACAGTTTCTAGAAACGGTAAAAACTGGTGAGCACCTAGTGAAGCACGGTGGACAGAGCTTCTCGATCAAGCCAAGGAAAGGGAACATCATAGGAAGGAAGGGAGAATCTCGGCCGAGTGTTGCAGATGGACATGTAGGAGAACACAGCTGCACCCGAAATTCGTTGAAAACATGTTCGAGGACCCTGCCGTTCTAGAGGTCTGCTTACGTTCTACCTGGAGTGATCCATCCCAAGTTGGCCAATGTGATCTCATCAGCTGTCTTCACCTTCTACTCTTGTCTTTCGTTCCCGAGCTGTCATGCCTGGAGGACGGTAGTGCCATGGTGCTAAGCTACCACTAAAGTACCCAGCTACCATTCAAACTGCGTACCCCAATAGTAGCTGTGCTTGGGTCTTGGTTTCGCTGACGGACGGTGACACTCCGCAAAATAGCACACTTTTGGCGGCCTGCAACAGTTTTGTGCATTTTCAGGGGACACAGTGGGTCGGTACTGCCGTTGACCGACTGTGGGGGCGGGGGAGAAAAGCTTATGTTGTTTCCCAGGCACAAGCCTGACTCCTGACTCCTGACTGCTGACCACCAACTGTGGCAGAACGCCACGGGCTGTATCCGTAAGGTGTCCATGGCTCATTTGCATATGTACGATTTCCGTGCACCCACGTGCAGGTGGTGTGTAGCGCTTAAGCGCTGCGACGGCCAGCAATGACAGCCAACAGTCACTGGCAGGTGACCTATTACAACGCCGGTGAACCAGGTATAGTGCACAACAAGTCCTGGAACTTTGCATGTGACAGACTACTACATCAGAGAATGTAGAACACGGCAGAGACTGATGAGCCTCAAGCTGAAACGTGCCAATGCCAGGAGGGATTGAAGCCTTAATGTATGTGAATAGGAGGTGTCGGGCGTGTATCACTGGACGATTTGAACTCAGCTGGATAGGTAGGTTAGATCTTTCGGGAAATTAGTCCTGGAAATCCCACCACGTCGTACATAGTACCTATCAAAGCTCAAGCCTTGTGCCGTTCTGTTCTACATTTCCTTCCTTGTATCCTGGTAAAAATAGAAATACAGAAGAAACAGATCAACAGGGTGGCATATCGGCACGTGCCATGATTTTAAAGAAGACGTGAATGATGATAAATGAGAGGCCAGCATACCACCTCCAGACGGACATATACCTACAAGCACTACGGATGCATCAATACACAAAGCCACGTAGCGGTTACGTCTATGAGGAATTGAGCAATTCCATCATAGTCATAAACTGAGATATCACACTCGGTGGTTATTCCGCGAATCCTAATCTGATGGGTAGGGTCTGGTAGGGACTGCTGTATACCGGCATGCTTTAGCGCTTAGGAGAGCAACTACAGGGTTTCCCCGCATGCCGCCCTTGCTTGCAGCGTATTTGGCGATGCCCTCTACATATGTAAATACCGTTCGGAGCTGCGGGTTTGATGAGATTCATGGCCGCTCCCGCGACAACCCCAACCCCAGCCCACGATGGTGTACCCCCGATCAGTATAAATGTCCGACACCAAAGCAGCCTCGGTATTGCTCCGTTGTCAGCGTATGTACGTAGCCCCTCCCCCCAGCCTCTTGAACTCTACCTGTACGGGCTACCACTAGGTATTCCATTCCCTAACCTGACTATGATGTCGTTCTCGTTCGGTTATTAAGCGGCAGTGTCCTCCGAAAAGATAACTTTGCGGTGCTATTGTCTTTCTGGTTTGTCTTTTGCTCAGGTGAACAATTAGTTATCTAACCTAGATACTGTCACCGCCTCGTAACATGTCCTTTCTCATAGCTTCCGAGCATCATAGCCGCCAAAATGACAATAGATGGTCCAACCCCTTTTATACAGCTAACTCCGCTGTCCAAGTTCAGTCTTCGCCAACATTCACAGACCTAGAAGAATAAATATTCCGTCTTAGGTTACAAACACCCAGCTCTAAAATAGTGCAGCAGCGGTGCTACTCTGCTGATCAAGGCACAAAATGCTATACATCGTATGTAATATGCATGGTGCGCATTGAACCCAGATACGTCCCAAAGGTCCGAGGCCAAGAGCAAAGTTCAGATTGTGAGCGACCAAACCGGTTGAAGAAAAGCTTGGCCTTTTGGCCCCACGATGCGACTTTCAGATCGGTTCCAGGTTTCCGTCGCGTTGTGCTACCACACAGTAATAATGTTGATTACAGATGTATGCCTGCCTACCTAGTCTCCATCCTGGGATCCGTCCGCCTAGACCAGCCACCCAACCTCGCTTAACTCTCCTTTCCTTGGTCAGCGTTATGTCCCGTACTTATGCCGGTAAGATCCTGGTTTAAGCTACCTAGTCCTAACCTACCTCTGCCCAGTGACCCAGTCCTACCTAACTTTTCCTCGTACAAGAAAAGTCTTGTACGCGGAAAACGGGCGTATTTTATGCGTCAACCATATGGCTGACTTGCAGGTATGACCCCCTGTCGCAGCTGTGCAAATGACGAATGTCTGCAGGGTGTTTAATTTCTTTTTTTCTTTTTGCCCTTCTTGTCTCTGGGTATGACTTGCTTTTGCATCGAGTCCCAAGAACTCACGCCCTGCGGACCTAACCCGTGCAAGAGCTGGAACTGATCCCGACAAGAAAAGACCAGGAATGGTACGTGCTTGACTCCTTTTAGAAAACGATCCGTGATTCTATTGGTATTATTCCTCTTCTTCTAGCTTTCTTCGACATGGTTGCATACATAACTAGGCAGATGCTATGCCTACCTTACATATGTATGTACGTATAGACGGACAGTAAATAGACGCGCATGTTTATGCTATTAATAAATAACTACTACATGACTGTAAAGAAACATTATTCCTTCTATCTTCCCCTTCCCTTCCTTTTTCGCGCGCGTAGCTAGCCATCTTTATATTTTGTTTTGTACTTAATAATCAAGCGACCCAAATTACCCACTTAATTAATCCTACACCGCTACGGCGGTTACGGCTACAACGTCTTAATCGTAATCTGTCTGGAAATAGAGACAACATAAGCGATGGAGTCGCTGCCAGGTCTCCGTAGCCTCGCGCAGCTGCTGCTCCTCCTGTCGTCTCCGTCTGTGACGCTTGCGTCGCCGGCTGCCGTCATCGATACCCGCGATCCGCTCCCCGCGGGCTACGTCTCGGCCCCTTACTACCCGGCGCCGTACGGCGGCTGGGACGACGATTGGAGCGATGCCTACGAGAAGGCCGTCGCGCTCGTCTCCAAGATGAACCTTGCTGAGAAAGTGAATATCACCGCCGGAACGGGTCTATATATGGTGTGTGATTGTTAATACTACCTAATAAATCGAAAATTTTGGAGTGAAGTAATCGCTAACCAAATTCTCTCTCATAAGGGTATGTGAGATAGTAAATCTGCATGATAATTACCTTAGGCCAAAAGCAAAGCCTTGTGTCTAACCAAACCTTATTAAACAGGACGCTGCGTTGGCAACTCAGGCAGCGTACCACGTCTGGGATTCCCCTCTCTATGTCTGCAAGACGGACCCCTGGGCGTGCGCACAACAGGCAACATCACCGCCTTCCCCGCGGGCATTACGACGGGCGCGACATGGAACAAGGACCTCATGTACGAGCGCGGCGTGGCTATCGGCCAGGAATTCAGGGGCAAGGGCGCAAACTTCTACCTGGGTCCCTCGGTCGGCTCACTGGGCAGACAGCCGCGGGGCGGACGCAGCTGGGAAAGCTTCGGCTCCGATCCCGTATTGCAAGGTATCGCTGGCGCTGAGACCATCAAGGGCGTCCAGGAGCAAGGGGTCATTTCTACGTTGAAGCATTTCTTGGCGAATGAACAGGAGGTCTATCGCATGTATAATCCTGTGCAGCAGGCTTATAGCGCGGATATTGGTGGGTTTTCTTATGAAAGAGGAGAAATCAGGAAGATTTGAGAATACGCGCGGGACTGACGCGATGTGCAAACTTGTAGATGATCGGACTCTGCACGAGCTTTATCTCTGGCCTTTCGCCGCTGGTGTCAAGGCCGGTACAGGTGCCGTCATGGCCGCATACAATGCCGTAAGTCACACTTAGAGATCACCCCTCACTCCCAACGCCGTTACGCTCATACAACCGCTTGATATACTTTACTTACTAACGCCCAACATGACTAGGTCAACGGATCCGCCTGCTCGCAAAACGCGTACCTAATTAACAACATCCTAAAAGACGAGCTCGGATTCCAAGGCTTTATCATGACCGACTGGCTGGCGCAGATCTCAGGTGTTGCCTCCGCGCTCGCGGGGTTGGACATGTCGATGCCGGGCGACACCATCGGCGACAGCATCCCCCTCTTCGGCATCAGCAACTGGATGTACGAATTAACACGGTCGGTGCTGAATGGCTCGGTGCCCGTGGATAGGGTGAACGACATGGCGACGCGGATCGTGGCGAGCTGGTATAAGATGGGGCAGGACTCGCCGGACTACCCGCCGCCGAACTTCTCGTCGAACACCGATAAGCGCGAGGGACTGATCTATCCGGGTGCTCTGATCTCTCCCATTGGCGTGGTCAACGAGTTCGTGAACGTGCAGGCGGATCACAAGGTCGTGGCTAAGCAGGTCGCGCAAGAAGCCATTACACTAGTCAAGAACGAGGGGGGTTTCTTACCCATCACGACTTCGTCTCCTTTGTTCGTCTTCGGAACCGACGCCCAGGCTGATCCCAATGGCATCAATTCATGCACGGACAAGAGCTGCAACCGCGGCCTCTTAGGAATGGGCTGGGGATCCGGAAGTGCCAACTATCCCTACTTGGACGACCCGATCAGCTCGCTGAAGCGCAAGGCTCCCAACGTGACATACTACAACTCAGACACTTTCCCCAATAAGGTAGACCCGGCTAGCGAAGACGATGTGACAATCGTCTTCATCAATTCGGATTCTGGTGAGAACTCATACACAGTTGAGGGCAACCACGGCGACCGCGACGCGGACGGTCTGAAAGCATGGCACAACGGCGACGCGTTGGTGCAGAAAGTCGCCGCGGCCTACAGCAACGTTATAGTAGTCATCCACACCGTGGGCCCGGTGATAATGGAACCGTGGATCGACCTCTCGTCCGTGAAAGCCGTTCTGGTAGCCCACTTACCGGGCCAAGAAGCCGGCGACTCCTTGACTGAGGTGATTTTCGGCGAAGTCTCGCCCAGCGGCCACTTACCTTACACGATCCCCGTGTCCGAGGACGATTACCCGGAGAGCGTGGCTATCGTCTCCTCGCCCAAGCTCAGCCAGATACAGATCCCTTACACGGAGGGCGTGTACATCGACTACCGCCACTTCCAGAAGACGGGCGTGAAGCCGCGTTTCCCGTTCGGGCACGGATTGAGCTACGCCAGCTTTGCCTTCTCCGACGCGAGCATCTCGCGCGCTAGCAGCGGTCAACAACTCTCGTCCGTGCCACCCGCTCGCACGCCCAAGCCCACTTCGCCTATCGCCAATATCAACAGCACCCTCCCCGGCGCGTCAGAGGCGTACTATCCCAGCGGCTTCGTCCGTATATGGCGATATCTGTACTCATGGCTAGACCGTCTAGAGGCCGATTCCGCGCACTCGATCGGCGTGGAAGGGAAGAAGAAATACCCTTATCCGGTGGGCTATTCCACCACGCAGAAGCCCGGTCCAGTAGCCGGTGGACCTAGCGGTGGAAATCCCGCGCTTTTCGACGTCGCTTACACGCTTTCTGTCAAAGTCACGAATAATGCTGGCAACAGTGCAAAGGTTGGCGGTAAGGCCGTTGCGCAGGTGTATGTCCAGTTCCCCGACGACAACGGCGGTTTCGACACTCCCGTTCTCCAGCTGCGCGACTTTGCAAAGTCGAAGACTCTCAAGGCTGGCGAGACCGATACGTTGGAGTTGCAGCTCACGAGGAAGGATGTCAGTGTTTGGGATACCGTCTCGCAGAATTGGATCGTGCCGAACCCGAGTGGTAGATACAAGGTCTGGGTCGGCCAGTCCAGCGACGATTTGAGCGTTGTTTGCTATTCGGATACTCTAACTTGCGAGAGCGGGGTCGAGAGCCCTGTTTAGTAAGATAGGAAGAGGGTTTTCACGGGATTTGGATAGGTTATATATTTATAAATAGGAACTCAAGCATATAAGTTCGATATATAATGAATCAGAACTGAAAGGCTGTCCTTAGTTCGAAAGATACCTTGGGAATGTATTCACCCTACCCCTAATGTGACAGGTCTATAGTATTTGTTGCAGCACGACTCTCTCGGGTAACATTGCCTTAGGTAAGATTGGGGAGTTTGTTGTCAAGAGTTGGAAATTAGGTCGTGTGATTCTATGCGCCCTCCTATCGACTCGAAAATAGAATTCCCGTTAATATGTGCTATACCTGAGCAAAGATCATCCGGCGCAGTAGGTATTGTCATAACTGTGGTCATTGTACGCGTTTTGAAACACAGGCCAGGCTTGACAGTTATTGCCCAAGTACGGAACCGGTATAAGGTAACTTGCACGCGAGATGGGACGTAGACCGGCCGAGTCTGGGTAGATAGTGTAAATATTGTACATATGCAAGTATGGTACAGAGCATATTTCGAGTTGAACTCCCGTCTAGCAACATTCCGATCTTAAAGGGTCGTAGCTGCCCAGAAGATATATTATACAATGGCATACACATGGTGGTGCCCCTCTCGCCGCGCTGATTTAAATTCCTCATGATTTTTCAGGTCTATAAGTCCACTACTCACTGGTCCCAGGACTTTTTCGGGTATCATCTGCCATCGGCTTCCTATTCAGGTATGATATAGGGAATGATATTACATGGACAAGACAGAGCGCTTCTTCTCCTTCCGTCTCTGCAGTGTCCTCCGGCCAGTTCGCGTTCTGACGCGGCTGAGGAATCCGTGACGCCTCTTGCGTATCAAGCGGCTAGAGCGCGCCAGCGTCGGTCTAGGACCGCATCGGATCTGCTGGGGGCCCGCGAGCGCCGGGTGTGATGTTATGGCCAATTTAGGAACAATATCGACGACTCCTTCGCAGGCGTTTGTGATGCCAACAGGAGGCATCGTCGTTGTGGGCAGCCGGGAGAGGAGAGTGTTGCCGCTGTTGGAAGGTCGGAAGACGGTGCTGTTCGAACTGAGGATGGAGGGACGAAGATGTGGCAGGGAGGAGAATGTTCTATATTTAGAATGTATTAGTTAGTCGTCTATCATGATTCGGCGTGTATTGGTTTTGAAAGGAGGGCTTCCGTGCGTACCGGGTAGTTGTGGTCGTCGCGTTTTTGCAGGCCGCCCGTGAAAGAGCTGCTCTCGCAATCGATGATGCGAGGCTGAAAGATGACATTATGCCCTTTCCGGAATTATAATTGATATCCCTCAGACTTCGCCTCCAACGGTCCTCGCTCCCTTGTCGGGTTACGCCGTCGTTGGTCGCAAAAGAGAGTGTTCACGTTGCGATTAATCAACGTGATAAGATACGATACTCTAATGCGTTATTGCGAAGGTTTGCTGATCCAAAATTTCAGATATTAGGATTCGGACGCCGGTCCGCCAACAGCTGACATGCTCCCTCGCTCACTGCAGATAGCATGGATACGGCGCGTCGGCAGCTGAACAACACATTGTCAATCAGGAAAACCAGAATCCATTTAACTTGGTATAATGACTTTTTCTACCTTTAACCAACTACCTTATCAATTAACGTCGGCCTGTACAGCTAATCCGCAGACAATCGTTCAATAAAGTCTCTTACGATCGTGTAATTGCCCAATTTTTTGGGGGGGTTTCTGACAGCAACGAAGTCCAAATCCCTATTTCTTGGCTAAGAGTAGGCTAAGATGTGATGCAGCCAGAAAATGCCGGATAACCGAGACTGGACGAAAACATGCTTTTGGTGAAAGCAAGGAAACTACCAAAACTTTTATATATGTTGATCATGAAGTCTTAAGGTTTTTCTACTATGGTTTTGTTGTATATGATAGGCTACGATCATCCAGTCTTCGAATGGTTGGTATATAGATACATCTGTCCTAACCACGCACTCCGTATCCCCTAGGTACAAACTACTAAGGTTTGTGATCTTGGCCTGTTTGCTCTATTTATTTGTTATCCGAAGCTGTACCAGTAGGGATATGGGATAAAGCACGTGCAGTCTGCGACCTCAGATACCCGACTCAAGTTAGACATAATTGAGGCTCCGCCCAGCCCAAGTAGCTTGGCAGGCCGCAATCTATAACTGAGGAGGCAGCGTCAGCCATCGGGTATCGGCTCAGTAGCTTCTACCCAAGCGCTTGGTTAAACAAGTATCGAAGTTTTGCAGCCTCAAGGGGCTTCACAAGCGAAGGCTGGTACTTCTCTGACAAGGCGTCAAGGTGACTTGAGACATTAGCTGACTCTGTAGAACAACCTACCCGAAGTCTCCATGTATGTAAAGTAGAGCAGGCGTTGCCAAAATATCTAACGAACGCTTTCGATTGACCGTAGCTTGTACCCAATGGAGCTGTCACAGGTCAGCAAGACTCTACTCATCTTAGCTTCAGGGATATCGCACATCTAGATGCAGCCGTGGGAAGCTTTGGTACGCCGTTTCTCGCCCTGCTATCTACAAACTATAGCTTGGCGACCGCAGACAAGGGAGCCCCTTTTCGACTGGCGACACACTGCCACATTAAGTATGCGAATTGTGGATCTAAGAAACATGATCCCTCTCAAATCTATGTAGTAGTAGCATACCTGATTAACCCAAGTAGCACTTGTCAGAGCTCAAAAACTATATTGCTCTAGAATAACATCAAAACCTTTGGTTCTACCAATACATATTTTTTAGGATTCATTGAGATTAAGTAATCAAATTAATTCATTAGTGTAACGATCCTAAGAACAAGCGAGACCGTTCTCTAATCCGAGGACCAAAACAGATGACGTCTCACGAAGAGAAGGCCTTGGATTCGTCTAAGAGCCGCATCTCCGGCTAGGCCAACGTGCCCCTCTCGCGACCTGCCCACGCCCTATCCAGCGCCCAAGTGATCCAAAGGCTGAACGGCAACCCCATCAATGGCCTATCGAGCAACGTCGCGCAGCAGCGCTTAGAGGAGCTCGGCAGGAATGAGATTGGGGGTCCTAAGGGGGTGTCGGCGTTGAAGATTGTCATCGCCTAAATCGCTAATGCTATGACCCTGGTGTGTTGTGCTCTCAGTTGAAGTTATAATTATATAAAAAAAAAAGGGACTAGAAGTTAAAGACATAACGCTGATGCTCTACAGGCGCTCATACTTGCCATGGCTGTTAGTTTTGGTATCAAGACCTAGATCGAAGGCGGTGTCGTCGCCTTGGTCATTCTCATTAATGTGGTTGCCGGCTTTTTCCAGGAATACTCTGCTAAGAAGACTATGACTCTCTCCGCTCTCTGAGCTATCCCACAGCTAACATCGTGAGAGATGGAAACGTATCCGTGATTCCAAGCAGCGAAGTCGTCATGGGCGACCTTGTGGAATTGAAAACGGGCGATACAGTCTCAGCTGATCTTCGGGAAGCAAAAACATATATTGTTCAAGTCCCAGATAAACGTTAACTCATCACCCTTTAGCATCACTGAGGCCGTCAATTTTGAGACAGACGAGGCGCTTCTGACTGGTGAGTCACTGCCATCCGTGGGGATGAGAACGCCATCTGCGAGGACGACATTGGTCCCGGAGAGAGACTCAATATTGCATATAGCTCCTCTACTGCCACCAAGAGTCGAGCCAAGGGCAGCGTTTTATACGGTAGCAATTAGCCTGTCCATGATTCCGGTTTCCCTTGTCGTTGTTTTGACTATTACCACGTCGGCCGGCACAAAGAGAATGGCGCTACTCAATGTCATTATGCGAAACTTGAAGTCTCTCGAAGCTCTCGGCGCTGTCACGGACATCTGCTCGGATAAGACTGGTACTTTTGATGCAGGGTAAGATGGATACTAGGCGTGGTTGGATTCCAGCTGTGGGAATTCATATCATCGATACATCATCTGACCCTTTTAACCCAAAGGCCGGAGAGATATTCCTTGACTAACAAGCCCCGAGTCGGCTAGATAGCAAGGAAACCGGCGCCGGCAATAGCACACTCTCCAAGCCCGTTGAACTTCTATCGAAGGAGGTGCTACTCTCGCCGATTATCTTCGCGTTGCGCCTCTCGCCAACCTTGCCACCGTTACCGAGAAAGACGACAAATGGCATGCCCGCGGCGGCCCGACAGAGATAGCCATCCAGGTTTTTGCCTCCCGTTTCGATAAAAACAGACTAACCTTTACGGTGGGCGACAACCCAGAGTGGAGCCAAATAACGGAGCCGCCGTTCGATTCGGACGTCAAGCGAATGTCCGTGATTTTCAAGCACAACGCGGCCAGTAAATTATCCGTGTTCAACAAGGGAGCCGTTGAGCGGGTCATGGCCACCTGCCAGGACTATTACCCACAAGATAGCGAGGAAGCGGTTAGAATGACCGACGAGCTCCGTGAGGAGACCCTGAAAAACATGACGGCCCTTGCTGGCATGGGTCTTCGTGTACTAGGGCTCGCGAGCAAGAGATTCGATGGAAAGCTAGAAAAGGGCGATGATATTGACAGAGAGGCTGTTGAATCGAGCCTTACCTTTAGGGGTCTCATTGGTCTCTATGATCCTCCCCGTGCTGAATCAGCACCTGGTGTTCGAAGCTGTCACGAGGCTGGCATCTCGGTTCATATGCTGACTGGTGATCACCCTGAAACGGCCAAGGCAATTGCTGTCGAGGTTGATGTCCCGCCAAGTCGTATGGACAGGGTCAGACGAGATGTTGCCGACTGTATGGTTATGACGGCTGGCCAGTTCGATGCCTTGAGCGATGAACAGGTAGATGAGCTGCTCGTGCTGCCTCCAGTCATCGCTCGGTGTGCCTTCAGCACCAAGGTCCGCATGATTGATGCTCTTCACCGACGTGAGAGGTTCTGTGCTATGGTGAGTCCACTTCTTCCCTCTCCCATGTGCTATTTGTGCATGACACTTTACCATGTCCTTATATAAGTAACCAATAGACCTATAGACTGGAGATGGCGTCGATGACTCTCCATCCTTAAAGCGAGCTGATGTGGGTGTTGCAGTGGGCCAAGCTGATAGCGACGTCGCTAAAGAAGCTTCTGATGTGGTGCTCTCGGGTTACAACTTTGCTAGTATCGTAGCCGCCGTCGAGGAAGGTCGCCGGATCTTCGACAATGTTCAGAAGTTTTCCCACACGTACTCACCGAAAATATTGCACAGGTGCTGACGCTACTTGTTGGGTTGGCGTTCAAGGACAGCACTGTCCGTTTTCCCTTTGGCGCCCGTTGAGATTATCTGGATCATCTGCATCACCCCCGGTGCTCCGGACATGAGTCCAGGTTTTGAGTGCACCGTCCCGGATATGATGAGACGACCACCAAAGAGTCTGAGAATGGGTGTATTCGATTTGGAATTCATAATCGACATGGTCACATACGGAGTTTGGGTAGCTGCACTGGTGAGGGACCCGTAGTTCTATTAGCCAACTCTTCCCGTTCACGCCCAGTCATCGAAAACACGTCTCTAGGCGAAGAGACGGTCACAAGGATTTTACCCGCTCCCAGAATGATAACTGACTCCAAGTTCTGTAGTGTCTCGCTAGTTTTACGCTCGTGGTATATCCCTTAGGAAACGGCCAGCTAGGATCAGGATGCAATGAAAACTACGGAGTCTCGTGCAAGGTGATCCTCCGCGCACGAGCAACAGCATTTGCTTGTCTCACGGGGTTCGCGCTGTTTTCAGCATGGGAGATACAGTCGACCGCCGCCGCTCGTTCTTCAGAATGCAACCGGACTCGAAGCGGTACTTCACGCAGTGGATGTCCGATGTTTGGCGCAACAAGTTCCTCTTCTAGGCCCTTGTCTTTGGCTTCCTCTCGTCATTTCCCCGTCATCTACATTCCTGGGCTCAATACTACCTGTCGTGTTCAAACACGCTGGAATTACTTGGGAGTGGGTCATCGTCATCGTGGCTTCCGCGTTCTTCTTTGGCGGCATCGAATGCTGGGAATGGGGCAACAGGCTTATTTCCGTCGACAGGAATCTCGTAGTTTTGCTCAAGATGGTATCTTTTGGAAGGATATCGATGTCGAACAACGTGCCTTCGCTGAATTCCTCGATTTTACCTCTGGTAGTAGCGCGGCTGAGCCCCCTATCAAAAAACGCCAATGGCTACGAAGGGGCGGAAGCCCCGTGATAAGACAGCAATGGTTCTGGAAGTACGAGTTGGCAAGCAAGTAGTACAACTGGATTTGTCTTACACAGCCGAGCCGCTGCAGCTTGTCGAGGAAGGATTGTGGTGGTCGGATCGGACATGGAGTCGTGGGGTCGGTCGGTTTGGTAGTGTGGATGCGCAGGTGGGTGTCGATGTGGACGTTGGTGTGAATGCTGATGTTGATGTTGATATGGCTGTGGGAAATGTTGTAGATGTTGGCGAGAACCTTGTCGGTGCGACTGGTGTGGTTCAAGGGTGGAAGGAGTTAGCGATGGGTGTCGCTGGTAGAATGATAAAGTATCAAAAGTTACAAGTTTCTCGTAAACAACTAAATGTCAATCAAACAAATCAACCTGCTACACAAATTTTGTCTTCTTTCCGGTTTCGTCACAGACATGTCCAAGAATCAATCAGCATTACAAAACGCTATTGGGCCAACCTCTTATCAATACTCACTCCGATACAGAAAATATTTGGGCCACCATATGGCATGATATTGCGAACTAGAATACGGAAAAAGACTGACACAAACAGGGAGCAAGCAAGACACCCAGTGGAATGTTAAGTTTAGCATGCGTGGTATCGTTGTCGTGCAGACATGATAGTACCTATCGCGAGTGCACAGGTATCCAGAAGATCCAGAGGGGAGACGATGGAGTAGAGAATCATCCATCTGAGCCTCTATACCTTTGAACGATGGGCAGCAAGACCTTTATTCAGGTAGTAATACATGCGCAAATCGTGGAACCTGGGCTTCATTCAGATAGGAAGCAATGTTACAGGTCAAATGTCAGCATTTCTTCTTCATGGCTGGGCAGCAAGGCGCCAGCTCATAATGAAAAAAAGGTTTGAGATCAAAAATTGCGCCCGGTACGATCCCGAAGGATAATACAGGGCGGTCGACGCCGCGCTGTGCAATGCAGGTCTCCCACCCTACTGCTCGAAATTCTGGAGCTTCAAGCAGTCGAACAAGGTAAGTATGAAGAAGAAAAGAAGAAGAAAAGTGCAAAGAGGTGGGAGGAAGAGCAGAGTTATATAGACATCTCTGGGCGGTGTAGAAGGCGGTAGATAGGGATTTGCCGGCAGAATCGCCAAATTAGGAATCCACTATGACCCATATTCCGTCGCACGTTTATTGGCCCACACATAATGAGTGCCACTCTCACGGCAGCACACAGTAGGTAAGTACGACCTCATAGGCTCCATAAGCTATTTGATATACTAACACTGTTTTGGTAACAATAGGAATGCGGCAGTACTTTCCCACTGCCTCAGGACGTATCTAATCTGTACACCATACACCTGTACTCATTAATAGGATATCTCTCTAAAATCTTAGATACCGACAAAACGTGATGGAAACCGTGGCTCTAAATATCTCTTTAGCGATAGTCACTAACTAGTAAAGGTAGGATATTCATTTACCCTAAATCTGATAACTGCATCTCATTCCTCTGAGGTACTTGACCGCCAAGATTGGCCGGGCCTGAGGACCGGACGCGTATCAGCCAAATGGGGATACTATTGTCAATTTACACCCCTGCTGCAACGCGTAGCCAACGCGTTCTACCTACAGGCTACAGGCGACCTTCAATGCTCCGATATCTCATCCCTACTACCACCCCTACTATTTGCCAGAAAACGTGAACCACCCGACCATTAGCTAGCGAAACGAATTTCGACATCGAGACGACTCCTAGCAAAGCTTCAATTAATACACGGAATAGTGTGGGAACAGCCCAGAATAATACTGTACCGGTTCTTGTCGCCGCAAACCTATTGCGACCTTCATCGGTTCCCTCTTTCATCCACTACCAAATATCGTACCGCCACGAAATCGTCAATGGGCTCGGCCCAATCATTCGCCTGAATGCCACTCTCTGCCGTGTCTCCTAACGTGAAGGAGTCGGAGGCAGTCGCAAGGAAGAGATCAAGCCAGGAATTTATTGACACCGCATCTTATGACACTTCCGCTGACGCTCTACACAACGAGAACTTGAGCACGTCGCAGAAGTCACCCACCATGCCTATATCTACATCAACTGTGGAATGTCAACTTCGTAAGCAATTTGTAGCCGCTATTATCTTTCTATCTACAATGTCACGCCTCCGCTCCTATTATCCCCTTTACTACACTTCTATTCGTCCATTTCCCCGTTGCTTTATTTCTTGTCTACCTTACGCAGATTCTCACTTACAAAATATCCCCAGATCTTTCCGAAATACCCCCTATCACCACAAACTCTTCACCGCTTAGCAGCCCAGCTTCCTTCACAGAAACTGACTTCAGTACATCCGCCCAAGACTCACTTCCATCAAACGCTCCGCCGCCGAATAATAATATACCAACACAATCTACACAAAACCAGCCCATAATGACTATATCCGCTTCTACCGGAGGTAAGAAGAGGAAGATATTAGCACCGGGACCCGAGCAGCAACGCGCAGAGAAGAAGCAAAAGCAAGAAGAAGCTGTGGCGGAAAAGGCGAAAATATCTGCAGAGAAACAAGCCGCAAAGGCCGAAAGAGCTGCGAAGGCTGCCGAAAGGGAGGCCGCTAAAGCTGCCAAAGCAGCCGAGAAAGCCCGTATCGATGCCGAAAAGGAAGCGGCCAAGGCTGCAAAAGCTGCCGAAAAGGCCAAAGCAGATGCTCTGAAAGAAGCCAAGCGGCAGAAGAAGGAAGAAGAAGAACTTGCAGCTAGAGCAAAGCAGGAGAAGCAGCAGAATCTAATGGCTAGTTTCCTAAAGAAAGCTCCTGTTACGCCATCGAAAAAGGCCGATCAGCCTCCCGCTACTGCGGCCAATGCTAGTACAGCTAGCCCTTCCACCCTGAAGCAGGAGACTGAGCCTACCAAATCCGCATATGAGCAGAGCTTCAAGCCATTCTTCGTAAAGCCTGGCGTGACTATGGCAGCCCCGCCGTTCGAAATGGACTCGGAGACGAAAGAAGCCAAATCGAATATCCTCGATGAGTATATTCGTGGCGAACGAGGCGAAATTAAAACTCGACCGTTCAAAGCGGCAGACATATTCCACATTGCCTTTCCAAAACGGCGCGGCATCATTCCACCTAGTGTCAGAAAGATTATGGAAGCCATCCACGGAGACCCTTACCAAGTCTCGTTCAGCACCAATTCGAGAAGCGAGTCACAGACCGAAAAGCTTTATGTGAATGCGCAAGACCAGCTGAACACTATACCGATGAAGTATTTCCGCTTTCACGAGGATGTGCGGCCGGCATACTTCGGCACTGCGACCACACCTATGACATACCAGAAACTTCAAACACTTTCTCGAAGGCCTGCCGGGAAGATATTACTGTTGGCCTATGATTATGATTCGGAAGCGGAGTGGATTGAAGACGATGGCGAAGACCTCGACGATGCAGAAGATGAGGAGGAAGACGTTGACGGCGACGAAGAGATGGACGATTTCGTAGATGACTCGGAAGCTGTTCCTACCATTGTTCGACCTGGTTTTGAGGCAGATAGCAAGCCTATCAGCAGCGGCTTGTGTTTTGAGAACGAAAAGCGTGCTGAACCATGTTATACGACATACAACTACCGATTGGAATTTCTTCTAGGTAAGTAAAAGCCAAATCTAACAGTGGTGGTTTTCGCTAACGTTTACAGAATCTTTGGAACATCACTCCATGATAGATCCTTTCTCAACACATTATTGGCCAGCACCGGCAAAGAAAATCAAGCCAGCGACTGCAGCAACTTTGGCAAAAGGAACAATTACCTCCATGCTAGCGCCGACTGCTCAACAGCGGGATGTTTCGGCTACATTAACGTCTACGTCAGGGACGCTGGATGGGAAAGATGCCATTCCACAAGACATGCTCGAGGATTTCAAACGAGCCTTGATAAGCGACGAGTGCAAGGGATTTTCGAAAGCCACAGTTATCGAGCTGCTAGCCAAGAAATTTACTAGTTGTACCAAGGCACAGGTGAAAGCGACGTTAGATACCATTGCTCACCGAGTCACTCCACTCGGTGAGAAGAAGAAATCCGTCAAGGAATGGGCCCTTTTGAAGGAGTTTGCACTCAGGAAAGCTTGATTGCTCACATGGAGGGAAGATGGAGTTCAGGAGGCATTACGGAGTTTTGGCGAATTCTTGCATCAGCGATACCACTTTTGCATCTGGGGCAATTCACTTAGCTGGCTGGCATGTTATCGGTTGCGGGCTTTTAAGCCACAATACCCAGGTACGCATCTCATGGGGGACCGAGACAAGCGTCATTTTTCGCCCCGTTTTTCCTGCTATCGTCGCAGGACACGTCGAAGGAGGAAACTTAGGTTCTATACTGCTGTATTGTAGCGAAAGATACAATGAGGACGGGGAAAGCGGGCAGGCATCAGTCATGATGTTGTACCTGGCCTGGTTGATTTTGTGTTTGGGTTTTCTTCTGTCTGCTTCGGGTTTAGAGAGGCCGGCCCCCTTGGGACATTGGGGGAATGGACAGGGATGGTAACGAAAAACTCCTGATGAATAAACCTCGATCGGTTGATACATAAGACTGAATAATTTTGTGTGAATAAATAAGTCAGGAAAGATATACTGACGGTATACCGTGCTGTGTTACGCCACAGCTATCGCTGGGACTCTGCTGATGTTCGATGCTTGTGTTTATATCTGCTGAAGTGGTTTGCAACTTCTGGTTATTTGTCATTTGGAAGCATGTGCGCACCGCAAAGCCGTGTCACCGATGCTTCACACGTGGCTAAGCTACATATGCCAGTAATTCTGTACGGTAGGCAGGCTAGGTACTACGTTTCATGCCAACAAGTGCGACTCATTCATAGAGTGATTATGCTGTAGGTTGAGTGATTCTGTCTGACTGTTATGCATGGCTATACATAAGTCAGATACCGGCCAACCACCTAGGCGATTTTCACGTGCTGTCGACATCTGCCTTTCTCTAGCGGCGATAGATGTTTGGCTATAGCTATTGCTATGGAAACTCTTCAGATGTAATGTGTACGAAACAGAATACAAATAGCATACATGTTCGGGTTGCCGTTATTGTCTTCTAGCTTCAGGCACGTAGGTGGGTAGGACGTGGGCGGGATGTAGCTCATAATATGTAACTACGTATGTAGATAAGGTGGTTTGTGCAGCAGACTGAGGGATTATACGCGTAGGTCAGATGGGTGCATAGCTCTGAGTTTTCTCCTCGTTACCTACCGGAAGAGGTCACTCACCACCAATGTTGAGTGCCGGATATAGGTACTCCATACTTACAAACATTGCAGAGTAAAGGAAGTAGGTTCAAAGTATGAACCGTGCCTTTCTACAAGGAGATGTATGTATGCAGTTGCCACGGTCCGAGATAAAAACCGCATACGGGGTCAGACGTCCAGACGGCTTCACTGTATTATATATATATACCTATGGTAAGTTTTGTACTTTAGGGTCACAATTCTCGAACTATGGTAGTATCTGGTCATGATGCTAGGTTTTTTTACTTAGTTACACCTCTATGTTCTGGAGTAGATATACGTGGATTGAGGTAGTTAAAACCAGATATGTCGGACTCATAAATCTCTCAAATTTTTTCAAGACTATCGACAACATCTTCATTTCCTGGGAATTGGCAATTGCTATGTTGCCTACCTTTTCTTACATGGCCGATCAAGGCCACTGCGTCTAAGCAGCCCTACATACATGCATACATAGTCAACTCTTCTATAAATTCTTAAAGTACTCTTTACGTATCCCCCTTTGCAGCTGAGCCGCCTAGAAGCTGTGTATGTGTGTGTGTGAACCTTGTTCATATATATCCAACCTACTTGCCCTGCTGTATCTCACTTGCATGGGTTGGTTATGTTTAATCCTAGGTAGGCATAGAAGATGATTTTGCTTCTGTTCTTGGGTGAATATGTTTCTCTCTCTCTCTCTCTCTCTGTGTGTGTGTCTCTCTGTCTCCATAGCAAATACATTTCATTAAGACCGGGAGGGAAGAGAGAGTAACAAAAGGGGGCGCATCTAGTAATAACGTCAGTCAATGTTGAATACCTAAACAGCCAGTCTTATCTCACTCTGGAATCATAGGGAGTCGGATTCTCTTAACGCAGGATAATATTATGTATAGAGGCTCCTAAGGTGATGATCTTACGACAGGTGCATAGCTTACCTCGCTTTCTTTTTCTATCCTTTTTTTCCTTTCCTTTCCTTTCCTTTTTTTAACGTGTCTTCTACAATACGGAGAGGGAGGGGACTACAAGATCTCTTGACCAAGAGGAAGGCGATGGGAGACATACATATACTCACATACACGCACACGAGGCCATGGACAATGCAAAAGGCTTGTCTACTAAGTACTACTAGCTTAAGTAGGTCTTATCCGTCCACACCTCTGCACAAGGTGCCTGCCATGCCATACCATTTCATTACCATTTCGAATGCTGGGTTAATTTGAAGAATCGCTTTTTTCGCCACCCATTCATTGCCCCTTATGAATAACAGTCGTATAACGAACCCTTTTGGTTACTTGTACAATAACAAGCAAAAAACAATGCTTGCCAGCCGGTGCCTTTTTCATCCACCCCCTGGGCTTTGTGGGTTTAATATAGGAACAATCCCGTAGGGCCCTATTGGAACATTCGTGTGTCCATCGGTGCAAGGGGCAAGTTTGTTTTATTGCTTCTGCAATTTGCGAAGCATGTGGTGCGGTTGACAGAACACTTTCAATACTGGTAGTTTCACATCCGGCGTCAACTATATATACACCCGCTGGGGGTATATAAGAGGGACTCAACGTCTGCCCATTTCCAGAGCAAGTTCGGAGAAATTTGGTCCCTGGCCCTTGAATGGCACTTAAGCACGCAACTCTCTGAACTACGATCGTTGCTCTTCTTGGGCCTGTCGGGCCTTGTTATGGGTACGTTTTTCGTTATGGTGGTTTTGCGCCTTTTCGCGGCGCGATTCTTCGATCATAGTTCGCTGCTGCATGCTTGCATCATGACTCTTCCATTCAATTCGAGTATCAGCTGGGCATTTGAGTAGGCGTCGCATGGTTTCCCTAAAATATGACCATGACAATTAGCAACGGGTGTCTGGTCGAGAAGACACAGGACTTACATACCGAATCTTGAGGACCTTTTGTCCTGTGTTCCTAGTCCAGATGCTTAGAACATCCTCCCCATTGCGCATACTAAGCACAATGCCACAGAGTTCATCAACTTCGTCCCCGAACTGGTCGCCCACACAGGCCAGGATCAGGTCTTCATAGTACCGGTCCGCAACGCCCTTTTTCAACCGCAGGATCCACTTCCCACCATGCTTGTTCTCCTCGTCCTCCCATATGGGTCTAACCCCCTCTTTGAAAAGATGGTAGTCGGACACCGTGGGGAGCGAAGATGGTCGCTTTAGGTGGGAGTAGGCAAGCCAAAACTCTTCAACTGTTTTGACCGCCATCATCGGGTGTAATGTCTTATCATACTCGATATAGCCGTTTGCCTTCGTAATGGGTGGCCTGTACCAAAAAACCCATGTATCACGAAGGGGGTGCGAGGACACAGTGGAAGGCTGTTGTCCCGTTTCTGAGATGGAGGTCATGGAGGGTTTGCCAACAGCCGTAGAGCGCATAGCCTCTCTGGAAGACTTCTCCGTCGACGGTGTCTTGGCACCAACGGCACCCATTGCCTGTTCAAACGGATTTCCCGACGTCTTGGGAGTCTTTGCCGACCCAAAAGACGCAAATGCGCCGGATCCAAGACCAAACTGGTTGGAACCGCCAGCACTCGTGGGAGAGGCCAAGGCGGCCGGCGTGGTAGGCGCGAAGGGATTGCTGCGGCCATGAGAGGAAGTTCCGCCATTTCTTCGTGACAGGCTCGAAAAATCTCGCGGCGTGGTATTATCGGTCGAGCCCGCAGTGCCTAGGGAAAGATTGCTGCTGCTGGTGCTGTTCAGTTTCCCCTTCTGTTAGCAGACTGTGTATATACTCGCTACCACAGAGGAGGAGGGGGGTTTACTTGTTACGACGGGTCCATATTGATGACTCCTGTCTATTGTCCATGGTGACAAATTAGTGACTTCACAGTCCGTGGTTCGGCAGTATTGTAGGATATGAAACTTGGGCAGACCCCGTGGTTTCTCTTCTATTTAGACCGAGGCAAAGCGGTAGGACCAGGTTCTGGATCTTATTCGAGAGTCACTTGTATTTCTTGTTCTAGTATTTAATTATGCAGAGTTTGTCAATGTTGAACTGTCGGGAAATTCTTTATACAGGATCTGGGCTGCTGGGGTGCACAGGGCAGAAGCGACGATGACGACGAAAGATGATGATACTTGGGACGGTTGAGCTCGGATTCTTTTGGCCGGTTGTGTGTGACAGTCAAAGGCGAAGAACAACACAATGAAACACAAGGTTTGGTGATAATAGGGCAACCCAGTATAAGTATACAGTAAGCAAGGAAGAGGCGATCTTAAAGTTGTTCGATTCTATAGGAAGAAGCGGCGGGTTGGGAATTTGGTTTAGGTGAGTCGGGGGAATTGTAGTTGTAGTTAAAGCAAGTAGATTAAGTTGATTCTGGGTTCTAAGGTTGTGAATAGAGCTCGAAATGTTTTCAACCCATACTGGTGGCACTGTTTGCGCCGTCCAGTCCCAACGGCTAAGCAAGGTTAGGCCATATTAAGGCAGGTACCTGGCTGCGTGTGGCGTTGAGGGCTGCTGGGGGCGTACCCGTGGAACTGGTCTAAGAGCGCTAACGAATCAGTCGCTGCAGTTGCTCAGTGGTCCAACCCATTGTTTAGTGGGCGAGTCTAGGTACCGGTAGGCAGTTACAGGTACCTCGCACCGTATTTACGCTTCCCTGCAATGCTCTAAAGGTTTCCTCTCGGGGCTCTCTAGCGGTGCTTTTCAGCTTTGATTTTAATGAAGCCTTGACTTGCTACATTATGAGTCGGCGAGAGCCTCTAGGGTTAACTTGGTACATATGTACCCCTGTACTTAAACTGCATTCGCTCTGGGTTTAGTGGATGGGCCTTCGGTGCACGGTGATACACATTCCGAAAATTTGGAGCTCCATCCGCTCACCTACTTCTTCTTGCGGTCTCGTCTCTTTCTCCTTCCTCTTTTCCTTCTTCTCTTCATTATGCAAGACCACCAACTCAAATCATTGACAGTTGCTCACCGACAAAACGGTACCCTTCCACGCTGCTGTCGATTCCGATGTGTGTGTCGAGAAGAAATATTCTATTGCTTAAAACCATCATCACGAGGGCCCTTAACTGTTGGCATCCCATGATGCGGTGATGACCTACTGCAACGGACAACGATGTGTTTGCTTGATACTGCTTTTGTCAACAAATCTTCCGTGGGTTCTGAATATGGGCATGCGAATTCCGCTGGCCCTCTTGATCCAGCAACAAAGGTAAGTCTGGGTACACAGATACTGCTATTTCATTTATGCTTTGACGAGACCAAATATGGTAATCTTATGTGCTCAGCCAGCCAAACTGATCGGCTTTCGATCGAGATTTGTTGACGCCTTGGTTGATCTTGCAGACATAGGCGCACATCTGAGCATCTCCTCCCTGTATATTATAATGTCTTTAAGAACTAAACCTGGAGAAGCTAACATTACTGTAGTAGTAGTAGGGAATACTCCCTATTTTTGGTCTAGTTTCCTCGTAAAGAACAAGGTGAAAAGATATTGGTAAGTCTTCGGACGGTATGAGGTGATAGGTATCTGCCTACCTAGGTATCCTACGTATCTATGCCCTGAACTTAGCCCGACACATACTATGTGGTTCAGGAGGCCCAAGTCAGATTTACAGTTGGTGAAACCTAACTGTCAAAAGGAACGGGCGTCGACCAGCTTACTGGGTTACCTACTTGAAGGTTTCCTATGTGTTAACGACGGATTTATGTATTTAGTACCCAGGTAGGTAGGGGTAAACTACATAGAAAGTTTGCTTTTATCTTAGCTTGCCCTTTCTATATATGTAATATTTGATATTACCTAGTTAGATTCCTAGCTTTTGCGTTCCGACTGCATGAAAGTTGAGGCACACATATCAACTACTCTAGCACAAGCAGGTGGTAATTTCAGATAATACGCATTCCAAATCTGGCGAAAAGCCGTGTTTAACAAGCGACAATCCAATGTCAGGAATGTGATTTACAATCCAGACTATGTATTCACCTTCGGCACGCAGTACTTGAAGTCTACATCCCGTAGTATTCTATCGGCACCCCATGAAAAGGAAAAAAGACAAGTTTCCTATGTAATGTTGTCACAGAGACGAACACCGAACCCAAGGAACCCACGCTCATCACCCATGACGCTATCATACTCGGCTAGGCTATCATAACCACCATTAAACCCCCATATCTCGTTAAAGGCCTCTTATGTGACAACATGGTGTTTGTCATTCGGACTCTTGCGGCATGCAATTACTTGCCTCGCATTTGTTCGAAGTTGATGTCGTCATTGTTGTTGGGGCGTTTGGCCTACTGATCTTTGCCGAGAGAATCGGCCTTGGCACGAAGGTTGGCGGCAGTTGAGCTGGACTCGGGGAAGTATCGTCCAAGCATGGGCTGCATGAAAGATCGGAAGATGAGATTGGCACCGCTGCGGACTGGGTAAGCACAAAGAAGCGTATGATAACCTGCAGACAGGACGTAGGTATCTTACCCAAATGTGGGGAGCGACAGCCACAGCAAGAAAACAAACTTGAATGTGTAGTAAAATGGGAACCAGTAAACAACACTGATGGCGCTCTCAATCACCCTGTAACGGTCGGGTTAGTGACATCACGGATAGTGGGGGCGATCCATTTGCGGTAGCTCACGTGAAAAAGGCAAAAACGACCCAATACTAGAAAGCGTGTCAATAACAAGCTTAACTTCGCGCTAGGAGGTTAGGGATTAATTTACAGTAAGCCATTGGGTATCATCAGCTTTGGTTGTGCTGAACAAAGCAGCCAAGGAGTAGTAGCCAGGAATGACGAAGCCGGCAAGGTTGGTCAACAGTTGGCCGCCCAGGTTGAAAACGATAAAGAAGAAGTAGAGGGTGACGAGGCCGATGACTGCGTAGACCTTGGGAATGGAAGTTTGCTTCTCGAGGTTGGCGAGAGTTGGGTACTTAGCCAGCTGAGGAAGCCAGAGTTAGTTTCTTCCCGCCTCAAGGACACAACATGCATGCGCGGATAATTGGGTGCGCAACCCACTGCGTCGCGTGATGCGCAACATACCTCACGGTCGAGCTGGGAAAGATACTGCTGGACACGATCCTGGGCCGACATTTTTGGCGCTTGATCCAATATGTTGCTGGGGCAGAGAAATGAGGGTTCGAGAAAGCAACTGAGGCGATACGGATGCTCGGATGCTCGCAGGTGGGGAAGAGCTTGAAGTTTGGAAAATCAAGGATTGTGCGGTATTGTACGAATCTACCGTTATTTATTAGGGTTAGCATTCAACAAAAGGATGAAGCCACATTGCCTAATAAAGGGAGAGAGAACAGGTATTGGGCACGAGTGCACGCAATTATTAGGGGGTGCGTGGAGATTGCCTAGGTTAAGCAGGCAGGCAGGTAGATAGATTGATTGATTATACAGCAGTACTGTGACAGCTTGCTATACAGCATATGGTAGGGTAGGTGGCAGGTTGGTAACAGGTAAGGTAACGTACATATAACTAAGGGATGTTTAGCCAGGAAGGTTCGCGAGATTTGCTGCAGCTACAGGATGTATGCTTGGAGGTCGGGAATGCTATGATATTGTATGTAAGAATAAAATGAATAGGTATGCTTTTATTTAGATTCGAGTTGGGAATTGTTGGAATGGGGGGTTGTGGGAAGAGAGGAGAGGTGTTTTAAGGATGACGAGGTGGGAGGAACAGGCAGTCCAAGCTAAGAATGAAAGCGGTTAGCACAGGGTGAGAAGGCGATGACGGCAGATACGGGTGACGAAACATACCCCTTGTACGTCCATGATCCTTGTACCAATCCACCTCGCTTCGTTAGGTCGGATACCTGGCGGCACGACTACAGAGCAGCATACCTGGCAGAATACCTGGCACCTACCAAGGTCAGGAGCTACCTAGGTGTATAAAAATGCCGACTTTCTGCCACAGCGATAAATGGCTGGCACTGGCAGATGATATGAAGCTCGGCCTATTGTACACCATTTGAAACATCCATGGATGGATGTCAAGCCCCCTCTCATATGCAGGTGCGCAGAGCAGGTGGGCAGCTGGTCTCAAGTTCAAGATGTTCCCCAGTTTTGCCATTGCTTGAATGATCAAGGTCGGTTTCATTGATCTAACCCATGGATGGCATGCTTATTATATGTTTGCGCGGCTGTGAAACTACTAACCTGCGATTTTGGTCTACGTTGCGGCGGTTTACCATGCACCACTGGGTACATAGATAGCAGCTCCCAGGACATACCCTTGCAATTTTGTTGTAAGGGAACCCGATAGGAATTTGACAAACTTAGCTATTGCTGCTGTGAACCTAAAATAAATAATAAAATCTCTATTGATAAGAGAGCGTATGAGGTGCAGACCTTAAAGCATTGCCTCACATGCTTAGCCGTTTACCATTTACTTAGGTACGTAGGCGTAGGTACGCAGGCAAAAGTTTGTCGCAAGACTTTTGAGATACAGCATTAATAAGGTTCGGTAATGGACGTATGTGCATAGATACAGATCGGAGATATGACACCTGGGTTAGTAGTCTCAACTGGATTGTAGGCTTGCGTTGTAAGATTGTAGATGACTGATAATAGTAGAGTATATACACGTGTGTCTATGTCCTCTATCCATTTCGGATATGCCTACCTACTGACCTACCTTTACCTATTACTACTTCTCAAGTTGTTATCATCAGCATAGTATATCGCATCAACTCCCAAATCCGCGCATCCAGATTACCTGACGCAAGGTCATTTTGAGCAGTTCGTCTGAAGTCGAAGCCGCCTTGGATAGAACCCCGCGCAGACGGGAAGATATGACACCTACAGGCGCCGACCAATGAAAGCGGAGAATGTCACCTTGAAGGCGTCTTCTGTCCTTAGCCAGCCACCAACCCGATCCAGACTAGCCTCCACACATTCTCTGCACGTGTCACCTCGTACCAAAAAGGTACACAAGTACACACACAGTCGCGCTTGGGCCAAGCTCGTCCCCGGCTCCAGCAATTCTTACCGTTGCCCCGACGAGAGTTTTCTTGTTGTTTAGACACTCCTCCACTTCTTATTTCTATTTTGTGTTCCTGATTGACCAGATTTGGCATCAACAACACCGCGCCTATTGTTCAAATTTCCTACTAGCTATCACCAGATTCTTATTGTCTGGCTCCTCCATATAGCAGTATTATAGTACTTGCTTTGTCGTCGGTTTCCACTGCGTGCTGCATTGCGCCCGTGTTTACTGTGGCTGGCGCTACAAGCTGTCTGGGGTAAACAACCCTCGGACACCATGGAAATTGGTAGGCAATTCCCACTTGCGCGACCAAAACACGACCCCAAGCCATTATGATTGGCTATCTATAAGGTTTTTCGGACGGGAGAAACTTAAATTTGGATCTTGAAATATTTTCTTT
>Ga0247782_1000315_pt1 | contig 44602 bp, 33 predicted proteins | sample UWRJL019104C5_FD_179928 | JGI IMG/M metagenome (GOLD analysis project Ga0247782, IMG submission 179928) | Plant litter microbial communities from Arlington Agricultural Research Station in Wisconsin, United States - UWRJ-L019-104C-5 | ecosystem: Environmental > Terrestrial > Plant litter >...
GTTCAGCAAGATAGGGTATCGTATGAATGTCCGCGTTTTTTGCTTTTCCCTTCAACTTACCGTCTTGTCGCCGAAACTCCAGACGAAGGGCTGCGAGCCGTCCTCCGGCCAGTCCGCCGCGTTGTTGAACTTGGTCGTGTCCCAGATGACCTCGTAGAAGAGCTGGGGGATCTTGACGGGGTGCGTCGCCGGGCAGGGGCCGTTGCTCTCGAATGTTCCGCTCGACGGGTACGCGACGTGGCTCATGTGGTCTGGGGGGTCGAGCGTCTTACCATCCCAACAGCTGGAATAGGAGTTTAGTTAGTTAGCGCGGTAAGAAAAAGGAGGAGTGTTGTATGCGACTTACGTCGGGAAGCGGACGTTCACCATGATACCCGCCTTGCAAGGCTGCTTGGGGAAGTCCTTGGTCTCGCCGTCGCGCGTCATCGGATCTCGGAGACAGGTGTATGTGAGCTGGCGCGGGACCTTGTTGGCGTCGCGGTTGGTTGGGTCACCGACAATCATGCGAAAGCCCTTTACAGTTCGATCAAAGTCAGTCCCGAGATTTAATTATTATATATATTTCCGACGCTCTAACAAGCGGTTTATAATTGAAACAGGGGGTAAGGGAGCACGTACAGGCTTGAATGCAGTAACCTTGCCGCTGCCGCTGATGACTGGTGTGTAGTATACGGTCATGCCGCCGTTAGCCTGCTCGAAGCCGACGTTTGCTTTCTGCGCAACTCGGTGGAATGTGCCGTTCCGTGCGCGGAAGTACATCACGGCGGTCTGGTCGCAACGGGTTAGTGTTCACTCATGTACCTTTTGCGTCCAAGGACAGATGGCAGTCTTCGTTCAACATACTAAGAAATTGATTAGCGTATTTCCAAGTACAGGATTTTATATAGATACGAACCCCAATAGTTTGAGAAGTCATCAGCAAACGTACAGGTGGTGCATGTCGCCGCGGAGGGGATGTCGAGGGTCTTAGGGTCCATGTTCGATTTGAAGGCATTCTGAATCGAAAGAACTATATTAGGCTAACATAGCTCAGTGCTTTGGGATTTTGAAACTACCCGTTACTTACACCTCCGATGACCTGGTGAAGATGCGGGCTCTCCGTAACACCAGGGTTGACGAGCGGATCGAGACGCTCAACAACGAGCTGCGAGCAAGAGAACCGGAGCAGGGCCAGAGTCTCAGGGACTAGGAGCGCCAGCCCGACGGCGGCGTTTCGAAGTTGAAGCTGCATCTTTGCAAGATTATCTTATCTTGTCTTGTATTATCCTCTGCGACACACGCTCACGACAAGTCAGGAGTTGAATGATGGAACCTATCTTCACCACAACTTTTTTCGAGCGCGGACGAACCATCTCGTCTTTAAATATAGACATCGTAAATGAACATGGGACTTAAACTGCCGAACCGAAAGAAACAGACCAGATGACGGGTCTTGCCGTGGCATCCTACTGGTCAGGTCTCGTCGTCGTTGTTTAGAAACCCGTCGGTTAATATGAGGTTGTATTTGTATTACCCGGTAATTGAAGCACAACCCCAGTATCTGTTCTAGTTCAGGGAAGCAAGATCAAAACGGGAAATGCGGCGCGTTAAAAAAGAGAGACGTTGGCCGGCCTCAGAAATAGACCCTTTACAACGTCATAATGCTGCTTGAGTAGTGGTTCATGCGTTACGGTTCCATGCCTCTGTCTCGTTCTGCTCTGGGTTAGATAGTTCCTGATACTTTCTCGCATGCGTCTCGGTAAAGGCAATGCAAGAGTAATTATAGAATATAATAACCACAGAGCTCCCAATGTTGGTTCCAGCTTCGTTCTTTTGCCAGGTGATAGGCGGAAAGTTGTATATATGGTATGGGGTCTGTCCGGGTACGAACGAACCTACAAGCCAAAATAGGTAGGCAAGTTAAGGCTATGCTATGCTCGTGGTATTCCATTTTATTGGTGTTCTCCACTATACCAATCCGTGATGTTGTTTGTTCTATGATCTGCTCTTGGATCGCCTGAATGATGTAACTCTTAATTTCGAATCAAAGGGGATGATTGACACAAGCATGCCTGGCTGAGTAAGACCACAGTGAGGTAACGTGCCTTGAGCCTCAGCACGGAAGTATCTAAGTCGTTTCTAGTGATTCTATAGGAGAGGTATAATATAGTTAGGTACCCATTTAGAGGAATTATTTTCTAGTTGAATGCCACAATCACCATCACACGCTATCTACTATGCGGCTTCTGGGAGGCTCATGGCCTCACTGTTAAGGCAGCCTTTATTACTAATCATAGGAGAGTTGCCAGGATAACAAAAACCAACAACTATCAGGTACAAGAGAAAAAAAGGTTGCAATAAGGAAATAAAATAGTGTTGAGAGGTGTAATCGAACAGGGCACCTTGGGGAGGAAAATAAAAAAAGAATTCGAGGCCTGAGACATGCTCACTCTCCTCGAACCGGAAAACTCTGTAGAGGTTATCCCTGCCGACTACTTTACCACTGAACCACCTCAGGGGAACGTCTGTTGAGGTGCTGCACCTCTAACGCCACATATATACCTTGGGTAGGTACTCCTATCTTAGGTATGTACTCCCACACGGCCACCATTCAGCAACGCCTGCGTACAATGCTTAAATAAGTACCTAATATCGAAGTACTTGCCTAGCATACTGGGTCTTTCTGTACTAGCGCACACTCTCTGTTATCATCGTTTGTTTTCAACATCGTATCTTGTTGTCGTGGCCTTTGCCCCTTTCCTCCGTACTAACTGCATATTTGAACAGGGCTATCAGAGAGGAAATTAAAATGAACACGCGCATACTATGCCAGTGTCTTGATGATGGCCCATGTTTAGAGCCAATGTCATATACACAATTACACATAACGCATCCATGTATGTTTACCTAGGTACATAGGACTATAAAGATTTATCTCCTTCGTGCTGGAAGGCATATAGGTATCATGAAACGGTTTAGGATTGGGCTTACGACGCAGTGGTATTAATATATTCTGTTGCATCATAGGAGTAGAGGTTACCGTCCGTTCACCACCCGCCCCCCTGATACAGACAAATCCTATTGCAGTATCCTCACTCTAAATCCCATTCCCACCAACCATCGATCAATTCACCAGAACCTCCAAGTCCTCTGACAGTCCAGAAAGCAGAAACAGCACAACACCATCAAGACCGGTGGTGAAGACTATGAGATTCGCATCTCATACGCAAGTCCACCACCTCCGAAGTCCAATGACCTCCCTAGCCATCTGGTCGGGCGCAGTGTTGTGCTGCTTGCCAACCTTATACCACACAACCTTCACGTCGGACCTAGCCAGCGCATCGATCTGCTTCTGTACGTTCTCGACCTCGTCGCTGAGCTTGAGGGTCTTTCCGGACTTTTTGTTTACCCACGTGCCCTGTTCGTTCTTTCCCCAGCCGTTGCGATATCTACAGAACGTCTCGACGAGGTATGTGGAGTTGGTTTGTAGGATGACCCGGCAGTTGCGCAAGCCTCGACGGCTGAGACGCTGTTCATCACCGTGTGCCAAACCTAAGTGAGGAGTTCCAATTTGGTTAGCTTATCTTGTAATGCTTGGGTTAGGTAGGCAGGAAGGTAGGTAGGTAAAGTATACAAAGTGTGACGGAATGAGGGCGCTCGACTCCTACTTACCTTGTCCTGGACGTCTGCGGTATTCCACGAAATCGTGGCTGAAATCCGGGACCACCCTCTTATTGATCACCCGGAGCGCAGTCTCGGCAGAGGCCAAGTCAGCGAGCTGACTACTATGGCGGTCACTCTTGATGGCCTCGGCAACGTTATACTTGGAGCCGCCTCCGAAATAGACACCGACACCGGTCGGACTGCCAGGGAGGTTCGCATGGTCAACAGCGTAGACGCCGTCGATCTTGACCAGTATGGACCGCTCGCAGGGTGCATCCGGCAGGACCCGCGCATTGTGGAAAGGATGCGACGATGACCTGGCCACCATGTGATCCTTTGTCACTAGCCACGTGAGATGGCACTCGCAGCAGGTCTCGAAGGCGCCGCTCATTTGTGCATGGCTAGGAGGCCATGGCGCGGGGGTATCGGCTCTGGAGATACTCTGGCACGCGGCGTCCATGGGGGAGGAACTACGTACGTGTAATTGCGCATCCTCCTGGGGGATGAACCGGCTCGTCTGCGTGTGAAAACTTGGCAAGGACGGCTTGCTCAGACCTGGTATCAATGCAGTCTCGGATTCCTCCTTCTCTTTGGGCTGTCGCTTTTTGGCGTCTGGTTTGAGGGGCAGAGGAGCAGGGCGGATTTGAAACTGGCGACTGGGTTTGCCGAGCAGTAGGGGATCCGAAGATTTGTCCGGGGCTCTCTCACGGGTGTATCTGAGGTTCAGACACATCTGAGCAACCACAATGTCTGTCTCCTCCTCGCCTTTGATGTCTCCAACGTACGCGATTTGACCCTTGCCGACCGAAGCTACGGCGGCGGCTGCGTCGGTCCCTGCGCCCAGGTACCACGACTCCTCTGTGGTAGCACCGGAAATGAAGAGGGCCTCCTGAGCGTATCCTGGAGGCAAGTGTTGTCTCAGACGATTGGGGACGCCGTTGACGTTTAGGAAGGTACCGGTTCGAGAACAGACCGTAGTGGTTCTCCATCCGAGGCCAGCCTCCTTGAAGAAGGAATCGGGCCAGGTACCGGTCTGTCGTTCGGAACCGCCGAGGGTGGCCATACAGACGGCAACGCCGCCCGCTCGGACATAGTTGAGTAGCAGTATGAGAGCGGGTCGGTTTCGTGGCTTGGCGAGTGCTGCGTCTGTGATTAGGACGGCGTCTGGGCCCTTGCGCAGTTCCTCGAACAGATCGTTCAACCGCGTAAGCCTGGGAAGGCTCGCGTGCTTCTTCAACAAGGTGTATATCGGCATATACATCAAGTCAATGACGGATGTGCTGTCGAGGGAAAGACGCAATACATATCGTGGAAGCGGTTCTGTGGCGTATTCCATGTTACGGCGTGGCTCGATAGTTGACGCAGCCCAGAGAGACAGACGCGCTGCGCGTCGACTCAGTGATTGAGGGGATTCCATGACAGGGAACATGTTGCAGACTAGTTGCTATCGTTATAAGCAAAGCTGGAGGCGTGAGGAGTTGACAAGGATGGTTGCTGACGGCGAGGACAAATTTTGTCTTGAGAAAGTATTTGTTACCACAGATGGTGGATGAGAATTGTGTGGGCGTGAAAAGGAATAAGTAACGGGACCTAAGCGCCGAGAGAAAGTTGAGAGTTGAAGGAATTCTGGTTTCTAGTCCATGGGTCGCCGACTGGACTTTTATGGACTTGACGGCCATGTTGTTTGCTACGCGGGCCTCCATCCATCCCATTGATACCCGCTGACTCTGGCAGTTCTATTCATCGCGAATGAATAGGACCCCCTTGCTATGAATGGCTTTTGTGCGTTTGCTATCGTGGGTCGTGCTATATGAATAGGAAATTCAACAAGAATGATTATGCCGTTTCAACCTATATTTAACTATAAGCGCACTCCATTGTCTGAGACACGTATATGTCTACATTATGTATGTTCACCTAGGCTAGGGACATGTGAATGGCGCCTGAGAATTCATAGAGACCCCTCGTTAACACCAAGGCAAACATAATTGCCCAGGAGTCGGATGTCAAGACCTGACTCCAGTAGATATCGATCAGTAAGACATGTCGGGTGCAGGGAATTTGAGATAAGCAATATGGCAAGTCTCATAGATTATATACTAAGACTGCCTTGTTTCGTTCTAACCACCTATGCGTACAAAAAGACGTGCTGTGATCTTTGATAATCAAGATGGGATACTACTCTTCTAAAGTTTGGAATTCGTAGGCTTGCTATCACCGACTTCCTTGGCAGCGAGCTCTCTAAGTTGCTTCCGCAAAATCTTCCCTGACTATAGAATATTAACGTTAGTCTTCTCCTTATCTCAACAAAAAAAAAAAAAATTAACATTTAGGTTGGGACCCTACCGGGTTCTTAGGGATGGCATCAATAAACCTGACGCCGCCCTTTAACCACTTATAGCGGACAACACGCGACTCCATCCATTTGGCAATCTCCTGCTCCGTTACCTTAACCTCGGGACTCGGCACGATGTATGCGCGAGGGAGCTCCTCTCCGTTGATGGTCACACCAACAACAGCCACATCTGTCACACCAGCATGGTCAAGCAAGACCGCTTCGAGCTCGGCAGGTGCCACTTGGTTCCCCTTGACTTTAATGAGCTCCTTGATCCGGTCGACAATGTGCAATTTCCCGCCGGGCTCGTACTTCTCCACATACCCCACGTCGCCCGTCTTCAACCAACGCGTTCCGTCGGGATCGGTGTGGATAGTGTCAGTAGTGGCTTTGGGTTTCCTCCAGTAGCCCTTCATCATGATGGGTCCAGATACCCAGAGCTCTCCCCTCTCGTTCGCATTAGTGATCTCGCCGGAACCGTCGGTCTTCACGAGGCGAGCTTTGCAGTTAGGCATCAACTCGCCAACTGAGGATGTTCGGTGGAATTCGTTAGGATGCCAGCTCGTGGCTGTACATGTTAATTCGGTCATGCCCCAGCCCTGCCGGACTGTGATGGCACCGGCTGGCCACAGTTTGGAAGCCTCGTCGCTGACCTCGAGACCAAGAGGTGCGGCCCCGCAGCCTACGGCCTGTACACTGCTCAGGTCGTATTTACGCGATGATGGATGCTTCGCCAGTAGGACGATGATCGGAGGCACTGCTACTATGTGGGAGATTCGATACTTTTCGATATATTGCAACATCTTCTCGAAATCGAACGACGGCATTATATACTATTTGAAGCTGAGCGTTAGCTGGGACAGCAAGCAATTCCAGTCATGTTGTGGGTATGAGGCACCAAGCCTCGAGCTTGCCGTGAAGGGGTGAAGGGGGAACAATTAACTCGTAGAAACGTACCACTGGGACGCCCATGTGTGGAAAGTTGGACAGGTAGAATGTTTGACCATACGCATGGTAGCAAGGTAAGTAGCAGAGTTGGCGGTAGGATTTCCGTTTTTCCGTAATCTCAGGATCTAACTCTTCCAAGAACTGCACTTGTACACCATTCGCGACATACGAATAATGAGAAACCTCAACACCCTTCGGAACACCGGTAGTGCCCGAGCTGTAGTTCAAGCAACACGTCGTCACTCGTGGGTCTGCAGGTTCTACCCAGTCGAACTTGGCAGCATCTTCTTCCGAGGCGAGCAACTTAGTCCAGTGCTGGGACCCCAGTCGAGCCTTACCTGCTGTTCCGTCCAATCCCGTGGCATCGAAGCTGTATACACGGCTCTTAGGCAGACCAGCTTCCTCCGCAGCCGCCATCGCTATCTCCATGCTTGCGTCGGCAGCGATGAGTATGTATGCGCCGCTGTCCTTGAGCTGGTAAGCAAGCTCACGGGCGACGAAACTCGGGTTGGCACCAGTGAATATGCCGCCCGCCATAAGCACGCCCATAAAGACGACGGGGAAGAACAGATTATTCCCCGAGAAGAGCAGTACCCGATCGCCCGTTTTAAGCCCAGTCCGCTGTAGGCCCAAGGCTATCCGCTTCGACCGTAATCGATACCCGGCTCTCGTAATGAATCGAGTTTCTGGCTTCTCTGGATCAATGAACTGAGGAGTCTCGGGAAGAGGGTCGAAGGAAGAGCCAAAGACCCATTTCGGCAAAGAGCAGACGGGAATTGGGGCCTCCCATCTCGAATTAATCACCATATTGGCCTAGATGAACTCAATTACAACAAAGGGACGAAGAGTTTGAAGCAATGTATATACACTATGTATCCAAGAGGTTGTAGTTTGTAACGAGGGACGAAACGGTGTGTAGGAAACCCCCCAGGAAATAGCAAGTCGAAACCTCAGAAAACCCCCAAAGCCAAGAGGTAGCGATTGGGGAAATGAGGAGAACCTAAACCTAGTACCCCGGGTAGCTAGGCGATGGATCTTTTGGGGAGACGTCCCATCCATCGCGCATAGTCGAAAGAAAGCGGTCCAACAAGAGGCCGGTGACTAGGTTAGTTGCTTCAGAAGTATGCAGATGCGGCTTACGCCGCCCATCGTGGACTATCTATCGTTAAGCAGTAAGAGATCTGCTTTCTCTCTGGCCGGCGATAAGAATTAGTTGTTATGTAGACGCATTATCTATCACCCATTAGCCACCGATATACGTCTTGACCCTCTTGCTGCTGGCTGGGCAAAGGTAGCTTTTCGCTACGAGGGAGATTCTATTGGACGTCGGGAGCGGGCCACAATCACCTGATAACTGAGGATACGTAGGTACTTTTACTACGTATCACTCTACCTACGTAGTATGTACTTACTTACCTAAACCCGTATTATCTTCAAGCTATTAACGCCTAGGGTCGCTTTGCGAAGTCCAGGCAGGCCGTAGGCTGGTGTCAGACCAAAGACTGCCTCCTTTTCACTTAGTGCAACCCGTTCCCCGCATGAGCGAAGCGAGGCCGAGGGAGAAAAATGGTGTAGAACTGGGGAAAGCGCTAATTATGGATCGAACCTTTACTATTTTCGGGTAGCGACGCAGGGATAACATCATGAGAATAGCCGAGGTCCCCACTAAAACTTACTGTTAGCGTTTAACGATCCGGTTGAGAGGTTGCAGACTGCCATGACTGTTTACCTTTGGTAAACAGGTAATAGATGGAGCGTTTGTCGTCATGATTTCTTTAATCTTTAAACAAACGAAGCTGAGGAGTGACCCGAGTTGTTTCGAAGAGACATTGGGGGATCTCCTGACTTTGATTTCGGTCTAATTTGTAGAATATTTATATCCTTGCAATTACCCCTGGCTGATTGCTGACAAGGTGGATTTGACAATCATACATACCTACTTACATAGTATATATGCTGTAATAAGTTGAGCAAAGAAGCATGTCAGCCGTTATCAGCGAGTTCAAACCATAGGACGTGTAGGTCAAAACACGCAGCCAGTAACAATCAATGCCAACAAAACATGCTTGTCGAAGTAAAAACATGGATTACACCAGGTATGACCAGTTAAAAAGCACAATTGATGAGCATAGACGCTTGATAATTTCGTATTGCTGAGTCATCGGACTGTCCGGACTAACCTCGGCGATGAATTCGTGTATGCCTGTAATCGCCTGTCACAATTATCAAAAGGGCGTACTATAACTACGCCTATGAAGCGCAGACCATACATAATTAAGAGTAAGCCTACATCACCAGCTGAAGCCCAACAGGAAAAGAGGTCGTGTTTTGACGGTGTCAGAACGTTATATCAATAAAGTCTCAGCCTATACACATATATATATATATATATATATATATATGAGAATTACTCCCCGCGCACGTATTACCCGATTTGGATCGCCAAGACCTGGCATCATCCACCTACTAAATTACTAGCACTGTGCATCAGAATGCCCTTCTCCTTGCTACTTACCCCTTGACAGCCTACTTGAAGTCATACACACACATACTCGCACGCATACACTGCTATAAAACGCCGTTTTTTAGTGTTTTCATTATTTACAGCTATTTGCAGCCTTCGGCAGTGCGTTTTGTAGCCCTCGATCCGCATGGCCTTAGAGAGTGTGACGGCATTGTTGCGAGGCCTTGGGAAGTGTTGAAGTTGTAGGTGTAAGTGGAGGATAGAGGTAAGTGTTGAAGGTAAGTGCTACTTACACTTTGTGGGGCTTACGGGCCGGCAGCAAGGTTGGCTGTTTCCTAATCGGGTAATACGTGCACGGGGAGTAATTCTCATATATATATATATATATACGTAAGTATGTTGGGTCCTCGACGTAGTATACGGGCGCCGCCCCGGCGAACGCGCGACTATGTCTCAGACACTTATGCGGCTCATTCCAGCTACCCGGGTTCAGGCGTAAGTGCCATAAAGACCGGATGTTCGAGACCCAGTCCTGTAACATTGAAACGTTATTAACAACCGCGGAGTCGCTACTATATTAATATCAATTACGGTGTCATTGCCCAGAGATCTGGGTACGATATTTATATAACTTTCTTGCAAATGCTCTCTATCCCCTGACCCTATCTATGTACAGAATATCCCTGATTTACACTCTAAGGGATTGCCTTACATGATATTTAGCTATTCAGGACGAAGTGCCCTTGCTGATATATAGCAGTTTGCTGATAACCTCCAACCAGTTCGTATTGGACAAGCTAGTTATCAGCTAGGCAATAATTATTTTTCTCGACCATTTAGGTATCTGGTTAGGTGCCAGACCAATAATCTCGAACTACAAGGCGTGGAAAGGGGCTCTCTACTGCGACCCTCTTCGTTCCTCCTCCTGTGCATAGAGCTCAGAGAGCGGGGGCTGATGAATGAACTCTAAGACAAAATCTATCACATCCTCGTGCTCCTCGGACAAAGCCATGCGTTCCATGAGCTCTGGGTCAGCGTCGGGCCCCCTGTTCTCGACGTAGTACTCGGCTTCTGCCAGGACCTCTCCCAGGGAAGGCATGTCGCCGTAGTCGACGGCCAAGCACCGCACGAGCGTGTCCCGCAGCGCCCGGTCCATGGTCTCGGACTCCCTTAGCACGTCAGGCGCCTGCGTGACCACGAGGGAGTGCTCGCCGTCTGGTTTGGTGAAGAGGTAGATCTTCCCCTCGGCGAGACGCTCCAGATCGTCTTCGTGAGATAATGGGCAGGATATGCCCATCATGGTCTAGAGTAGAAAGGCGAAAGGATGATTAGACGTCTAGGTCTGCCTCATTCTGTGGAGTTCCGGTCGTATAGTAAAGAGTGAGTGACAGAATAGGTAGGCAAAGACTTACATATGCGGCGTAACACAGATTTATTCTGCTTCCACACTCTCTAGTATTCTCTAAACTGCAATCATGGCCAGACCAGTTAGTGATTTGAGGTAGAGAAGCGGCCGAGATTCACCTGCCGTTCCAATATCCATTCACGGTCAGTATGGTCTTCCAGCTTCCCTCGGCCAAAGTCGATGAGCTATGCTTCATATTAGAATACCGTTTCTAAAAGCTTGAACGGAGTAAATATTATGTCTGAGGTAGCTAATGACCTTTAATGGGGGAATACCCGGAGCGTGTTCGACATCTGCTTCCTCCGCAGGTGTTATTTTGTCAAACAAGAGGTTGTCCGTGTGCAGCGAGTTCTGGGTCAAAGTGAAGTGCTCCTGCCCGGGGATTATGCGTTCTCGTATCTTCTGCCCTCTCCACTCTGCGTCCGGTATGTTTGGCGGGAAGGCCATCGCCACACACTGTCGGACCACTGGCACGTAGAGAATCTTTCAGTTGGCCCAGTCTCCTAATTGCTTATCTAACTTCAGGGGTGACAGTTACTAAGCGGTAGGTAACTTACAGCAAAGCCAAATACTCCATTGCAACCGCATTGGCACCATCCTCTGTTCGTAATATAGTCTGTCTACAAAACCCGTAATGACACCATATTCGATGAACTCGAGCGCAAATGTAGGGCACCTTCGGACGATCGGAGGCTCTTTTGTGATCGTTTTCCCGTCGACAGCCTCTCCTTCTCGTTGTTGGTTCTGCTGTATACCCTGCATCCTCCTCTTAGACTCCTCAAATGTGTTTTCGCCGTTGGATATGCCGGGGAGCAGGAGCGAGCAGTCGGCCATGTCTATCAGCTGGACAATGTGCTCGCAACCCCTGAGCATCTTCAACCAACGATACTCGTTGCGCAAGTCGTCATCGGCGTCGCGTTGCTGGTCCGTCGCGAGGGAACCCAGCGAGTACTTTATCACCAGTTTCCGGCCAGGGGCACCGTCCATCCCCTTCTCCTCCATCAACAGGGCGCCGCCATGACGACCCAAGCCAGCGAATTTGTCAAATTTGAGTCGCGGGTTCGAAGCGAAGTAACCGACAACCTCGAGGCCGAGTTTCCGTTGCTCTTCTTCTGTTGCCATGGCCCTCCTTTCTACGGAGCTGGTAACGTCGCCCTCGCAACGCGACAAGTTAAGCCAGCGAGAAACAGCCGATGAAGTTAGTATACTCGGACAAAAGCCCACATGTTGGTAGCCTTTCAACAATTGAATTATACGACGTTTCCGGGTTGAAGAACGTTGTGAGCTAGCACAAAGGGCGTAAGTAAGTTCAATCCTAGTTAAATTGCATTACACAACAAAGACGTTGGACAAATCTTGCCCTACCTATAAAACTTAGTGAGAGGCGTTTATAGACATATACTGGGTTGTCAAGACATGTACTAGCAGAAAAACCCACCTGGCGTATGCATCTTGAACATTAAACTTACTATAGGTACCGAGGAGAGTGGGTGCGCAAGTAGGCATCAACTTAATGGGTCACCGCAACGTGGTCTTGGTCGGTCGACCGCAAACCACGTACTTACGTACTTGAAGGCGATAAAAGTCACGCTCGCCCGCATTCTATCGGGGAAGGTCATGAGGTGGGAGGACATAGTGGTTGAACTTGAAGATTAAGGGGTGGCTACCTACCCTTGCCCAGCATAAAGCTGGTGCTGAAGCCGACTTAGTACACACCTCAATACAATAAAGGTAAAGATATGCGAGGACTCGAACATTCACGACGTAGCATTAGTGTAGGCTCCTAAGCAGGCAACAGGTATGTGGTGGCACCCGACCCAATGGTAGAGATCGCAGGAGATCTGGGAAGTGGCAGCCAACGAACCACGGCTGGCATGGTGTCCACAACCGTTTGCTGCATGTCTCAAATGGATGGGCAATTACTACTATTATATAGTGAATGGTGACGATGTCAACACCGTATGGTATCATCAGAACAGCTTGGTTATATACATTGTTTATTTGGTGTCAATTCCTTCAACGATCAATACCCAAGAGGTGGTTAACTATCACCGTTCTCGTATTACTTGACTCCCCCTAATAAGTAGGATACTGGCACTGATTAATACTCATCCGACCGACCCCTTCGCCTTCGTCGTCACATCACAGCAGTCAATTCTAGCTGAAAGTCTCGTTGGGTTGAAGCTCAAGTGAGAAGCTTTTATCTCCTTTCATCGTTGAGTCTATATCCATTGCTCCTCCCAACTACCCAACCTCAATACGTTCCCTTCGTTACTGTCTATTTTTCTGTCATACACATATGCTGTGGGACATCGTTTCGACCCCTCTAAAGCAGATGGGCCGAAGCTGAGCTCTTCCAGATGCTGCAAGAGGTCCAATCGGTGAGTTACGGCATGCGCGCCCTCCCCCGCAAAATGGTCTGCATCTCACTAGGTATGTATGTGTTGTCCCGACGTACATACGTACATGTTTAGCGATCCAATCGCCAAATATGCTGTACGTCTGAAAATGAGGAGAAGCTTCGTCTTTACCTGAGATGCAAGTTCTAGTGACACTTTTACGTTATTGAAAACCGGCTTTGCGTCACTCTACATTTGTACAGTTCCAACTTAGGTCGGCTAGGCAAGTCGAAAAGAAAGAGATTTATTAACCGGGCACCCAAAAATTACTATCCGGGCACCCATGCAGCCGGCAGCGGACCGTTAAGACTTTTACAGCTGTTGCCGGATGTAGCTAGCCCTACAAAGTGTGAGTTATCTCGCCCCTCATTTTTACAGCCTACTTCTGCAAGGCCTGCACTGCCTACTTGCAACGCACCCTTACTTCTTTGAGGGAGCAACCTTGGAATAGGGGCCATAGCTAACAGGCCTTATAGCAGGCCTTATAACGGCCTTAACAAGGCGCCGCCGCGGGCACTACTATGGGTGCAGTTACGGCTATACTACGCCAACAGTAACAAGTAGGTGGCCGTGAAAACAACGGTCCTAACTAAGAAGGTATATAGCCCTCAGGGCCTTGCAAACGGCGTTTTATTGCAATGTGTAAGTGTGTATATACTTCAAGTAGGCTGTTAAAAAGGTTGGTAACAAAGAGATTAATTTGGTATACAGTGCTAATAATTTTGGTGGGCTATATACCAGATCTATTTCTTGTTTGCCAGGCGGCACTTGTCAAATTCGGGCTATGGGTGCCCGGATAGTAATCTTTGGGTGCCCGGATAATAAATCTCAAAAGAAAAGACAAGCCATCGAAAAACTAGGAAAAATAAAAAAGATTTCTCGAGAACCTTGCGGGAGAGCCGTCTTGGCTGTCTTTCCCTTTTGGGCTGCTGCCCCATCTAATAAAATGTGAATATCCATGAAGGGTTAGTTCGAAGTTCCACCTAATGCACGATCGCAGCTGAAAATCTTAACTATGTACAGTATCTTCGTCGTTTGCTAATGGGTATCGATCTAAAACCTGTTGGTGTTGCTGGCCTACAGGTATGCAGGTAGGTATAATAGGTATACTGTAAGAAGGTAAGGCAGGTTCGAAAAACAAGGATTCTTCAAGACTCCGAATTGAGAGCTCTGAGGAGTGTTGGTGGGGTTTCGTGACCTTGCGTGGGGTGTTGGCCAATTACTGATAGGAGCTAGGTATCGCGGTCTCGGATGCAAGTGCTTCGGGAATTGGGACTTTTCATTTGATGAGAATATACTCTGCCCTTTTCTGTGAGCAATAAGCTGTTTGATTTCAGCTGCCTTTGGACCGTTGTGTAAATTACCTGGTAGCCCTCCAGAGCCATGGCTCAACATTTCGGCCGTCACTTGTCGAGATGTGGCACCAGGCACGGACCCACTTTGTGGATGCTGCAAGTATTAATTACAGTGGAAAATCGGGAAAGATTTGGACTTTGTGAAGAAGCAAATAGGGGAAGACTCAAGAGCCTCCATTATTCTTGATTTTGTTCTTGCGCTACCTCTATAGTTAGTTGTATGCCTTTGGCATTAACTGAAAGCCAATTCGATTTGTTTGCAGCTTTGCTACCATTCTACGGTTTGTGCTTTCTGAAAGGTATCATGATTTTTGTTGTTGGAAGCAGGCCACATGTAGGTATGATGTCACATGCCCATTGCCGGCATCAATACCTAGCGGAGGGCTGCAGATACGGGAACCATTCAAGATCACCGAGTACCTTTGGATAACCATATGATATTGTCGAGTGGTACTCAGCAACGCTATTGGCTTTAGCTACATACTGTCACATACATTAAGCTCTTCCCCGGACAAGGGTATAAATGAGTACCGGGAAAGCTTATACATAGGTAATGCTGCACGACGCGTTTGTCCTGCTGGAGGCTCGGCCCGTCATATGTTTATATCCATTTGAGCTGGTCTGCGACAGCGCTGACCTTCTGGTATGGACATCTGGGGTCGTGTCTTAGACCCTTCCAGCTGCCTGCCGTGTTCTATACTGGTTCTCCGCCACTGACTTTAATAGGTACCTACCTACTGTATGCAGACAAGCCCCGGCAGTCAAATTCCCTGTCCCGCCGCATGTGGGTAGCGCTATACCCAGTTACTATCCATGTACAGATGTACCATACCGTGAACAAGATAACGAGAGGTACATACATACTGTTGTATCCCGTGTTGTTGGTGATGGTCAGCTTTGAGCTGTCGATATGCAATGCAACGCTCGGTAGCAACCATGTGCTGCATGTACTCTATAGCTAAATAGTGTCGCTTGGCGCAAATGACATGACGCTGTTGATTCACAAGTCATGTCGAGTCACTCGATGGATCGTCATTTGCAGACGGTCCTCCTACAGGAATGTGCTAGTTATCTACATTTGGCCAATGTTGATGTCTCATCGGGCCGCAATGATGATCGGCAGATTGCGCCATCCTTGGTCTTGATCCTTGCACTATAGAATAGCATAAAGGTAGCTGGCACCCACGATGAAGAATTTGGGCTCGCTCTCTGGAACCCGACTTCGTGCATCTCCCTCAAGGTGAAAGGAAAGAAAAATAAGCTTGCCTTTTGGTTTATTAGCCAGTTCACCATGAGTTTCGCCAAAGCCGCCGTAGCGTTACAGCTCTTGCTGTCTTCTGCAGTTAGTGCATTGCCTGCCGGAGTAGTAGGCCTCCAGAGGGACGTTGCCGCCCCCGGCGCTACTGTGTACGATGCTATCATTGTTGGTGGTGGCCCATCTGGTCTTAGTGCCCGTGAGTGCCCTCTATAAGACTATTCTCCGTGAGAGAAGGAAGAAGAAGGCGAATATGAAGATGAGACCCCGACTGACATATTCGACGTATATCAGTGAGCGGCCTGGCCAGAGTTCGTCGCAACGTGCTACTTATCGATTCCGGCGAATACCGCAACGATCCTACGAGACACATGCACGATGTCCTTGGATTTGATGGTAAGTTCTTATATCCTGAAGCTACCAGCCCTCTTCCAGCCAGGGCATCAGGCTTCGTATAAAATGAAGTAGTGTCGATGCTAACTTGAACTACTTTAGGTGTAACACCCGCGTACTTCCGATGGGCAGCTCGCAATCAGCTCTCTCACTACGAGACCGTGTCGTTCGTTAACGGAACCGTGACCAAGATCGATGCTGCCGACAACACTACCTCAGCAGAGACACCCTTTACCGTTCGGGCGACCTTCTCTTCCGGTGAAGTGGCAGAGGTTGGCGCGCGAAGCATTGTCTTGGCAACTGGTCTTCGCGACATCCTCCCTTCAACCCCGGGTATTAAAGAGAACTGGGGCAAGGGAATTTTCTGGTGCCCTGTAAGTAAAGCCTGGTGAACAGAACCCGCAACCTACTGGCAAGTCCGTGACTTGTCTTGGAATAGCCGCTAACTTTCATCAACTTTCAGTGGTGTGATGGGCACGAGCATGAGGACCAGCCTCTCGGCATTCTCAGCGACCTAACGGAAGCAGCCAGCTCCGTGCAGGAGATCTCGACACTGAACTCAGACATCATCTGCTTCGTGAACGGCAGCGACACGCCGGCAGTGCGGGAGGCGACGGAGAAGAAGTTCCCCGGATGGCAGAAGTACCTAGAGGCAAAGAAAGTGCGCGTGGAGAACCGCACGATTGCTCACATCACACGTCTGGCGGACGGTGGCGCTGTGCACGGTGACCCGTCGCTGCCCACGTTCCCCGAGCACGACCTCTTCAGCGTCGACTTCGTCGAGGCCGGCCCGTCGGTCCAGCGCGCCGCCTTCTACGCCAGCTTCAAGAACACCCAGCACTCGCGCATCGGCCCCGAGATGGGCGTTAAGCTGTACGGCGACCGCCTCGCTGCCGACAGCGCCCGCGGCCTCATGACAAACATCCAGAACGTCTACGCTATAGGCGACGCCAACTCGGACAACGTCACTAACGTCCCTCATGCGCTCTTCTCGGGCAAGAGAGCCGCAGTTTTCTTGCATGGTGAGTTTTATTTATTTTTTCTTTTTCCCTGTGAACAACATTTCTGATACTAATCCGTACAACGCGAAACAGTACAACTCGCTCGTCAAGAGACCGCCGCACTACTAGCCGCAGGAAACGGAACCGCCTTGGCTGAACGCGATTTCAACCTCGACCCCCGCGCCGTATGGGAGGAGATGAACGGTGGAAAGGACGACGTCCTTGACGCCAGCCGGTTTGAGCAGTAAAAGAAATCCGCTTCTAATACCGTTAATGCTTAATGACTTAATCGCATCGCATCCCCTAACTTACTACGTGTAATGAGAACGAACTGGCATAGTCTGGGATACGAAAATAATCAAGGCAAAGGCAAAAGGGGATGTATTAATAAGGGAGTATTGGTTAGTCGATAGTCTTGATACCAAAACTAGTAAATAATTATGCTCAATTGGCATCATAGTAAATAATAAATACTTAGTCAAAGTATCGCCTCGCTTTTACAGTGTTCTATGATGAAGTCTATTTGCTTATTCTGCCCTCTTGGTGTTGGTAGAAGAGATAATCCAGACGGGTCAGATGGGAGACGCTGAAGACAGTCAGTCATCCCTACATTCTCTAACCTTTTCACATCTGAAATTACTTTTCAGTAGGTTAGGTATGTGCGATGGTCACTTAACGGCAGCTGAGTAAATGCGAAAGCAGTAGAACACGCTACCATCTGTCTCTCGTAATAGATTCCGCCGACCGTCGACACGGCGTTGTACATAGATACCTACCTACTCAGATAAGATATAAAGAATGAGGGAGTTACACGCCGCAGCCAAGCCGGCGCTCGCGTGAGCTACAGGGAAGAGCCCGGCTCGGAGGTGGCGCGGTGGCGGGAGGACCCCGTACCATTAATGCCGCTGATTAGGTACCGTGCAACGCAGGAAAAGAAATATGGGAAATTAGATGGGCAAAATCTTACATATTCATCTTAGAGTGCATACGAGTTTAAAAATTCATCTGTACTCGTAAACTGTCTGTGACTTGCGAGTATGTCTAGTATGTAGACGTACGCATGCAGGCATTATAGTTTTAGTGAACCCACGTTGCATGTCCCATGCCAGGCACAGAGATCAAAAGATAGGAAGGAATCGAATACACAGGTCCTTTAAATTAGAAACTAAGTCAAGTCAAAGAACAGTACTCATGCGCGCAAACACATAAATAGGTAATATGAGCGCAGTATCTAGCTCTAGATTCTTGTCTTTTCCCGAAGCTTTCTTTCATGGCATTAACCTCTTGGGAGTTCGAGGATAGCCCGCCGCAAGATGGACGCTTGGCAGCGCCAGGAACCAAGCAACCACTCGGTCAAGCCCGATACCACCGCCTCCGTGGGGCGGAACGCCGACCTGCCGAAACACTGACAGATATTCCTTGATACCGGGGCTTTCTGGATTGACCTCCTTAGCGCGGATGCGGGCCTCGAGCTCATCAGGATCGTTGATACGTTGGCCACCGGACAAGATCTCCTGGCCACGGAGGAAGAAGTCGAAGGCATTCGTCACGCGAACGCCGTCGCCGACCGTCTTTGCGCTATCGTCAACTTTCGCGTAGAAGGGCCGGGCAGTCTCGGGGAACTTGTCGATAACGTAGAAATCAGACTTGTACTTTTCGCGGACGACTGCGCCGAGAGCCTTCTCCTGTGGGGTCGACATGTCTTCGTCATCTCGTACGTCGCGGAATTCAGCGGGACCTTCCTCTCGTAGTAGTTTCTGTGCCTCTGCAAAAGTCAAGCGCACTTCTTTCCCTGGCTCGGGGAGTAAGAAAGGTTCCGAAGGATAGACGGAGCGGACAATCTCGATTTCATCCGCACAGCGCACTATGTAGAAAGTAAATTTATTAGCGAAGGACTCCTGTGTGAAAGGGAAACTTTGTTATGTATTTACTAAAAGGGATGAACTAGTGAATCCTTAGAAGAGATTCGCTCTTGGCGATAAAAGGGGAAAATGTGAAAAAACACTATATTAGAAACATACCTGGAAGCTCGCGCAGAATGTGTAATAGTACGCCCTCTAGAATGGAAACGACTTCTGTATAATCTTTTGTGATCTCCATTTCCAGATCGAGTCCGGTGAACTATTACAATGAAAAAAGGTCAGCTTCCAACTGGAGCGAAATAGCGAGGGGAAGGGAGAAGCTTGAACCCACTTCGGTCATATGTCTTGGGGTATTAGAATTTTCAGCTCTGAAAACGGGCCCAATGCTGAAAACTCGCTCCCTACCTCCCGCAATCTCGAACTGTTTGTAGAATTGGGGCGATTGGGCGAGGTATGCTTCCTGGCCAAAATAGCCAAGTTTGAAGACGTTAGCACCGCCCTCAGATGCCGCACCGATTAGGCAGGGCGGCTCGAATTCCTTGAAGCGGCGAGCCTCTAGATACGAGCGGAAGAGTCTCTTGACTTCGATACGGATATCCTGTGTTGCGTTAATCAGGCATGCTTCAATCTAGACAACTAATTCGCCTCAAAGACTGACGTACCGCAATGGCTTGTTGGGCAGGGGAGCGCTTGTGCATGGCTATGTTGTCGAGATGAGTAAGCATGCTTGCGGACGGCCCTGTAGTCTCGGGCTCCTTTTCCTTCTCACCCTCTCCAGCCTTTGCCGTTTCGTCGCTGAAGTTGACAATTGGTTGGTTCGCGGCGGCCATAGTCATACCGAGCACGGCAGGGGCTGGTGCAATGACGAAGCATTTTGTGATATGAAGCTCGAATCCCGAAATCCGGCAGCTCTTGACGGGTTCGATCGGTCGCTTGACCTTCGCCTCCACGGCTACGAAACTTTCGGGGTGTATGCTAGTTACGAACTTCACCATGCGGCGACTGATCAATGGCGTGCCTTCGGCTGGGAGCTGGGTCTCGGCGCCAGTGCCGCCGATTGTGGCCATGACGACACCCTGTATTGTCCAGTTACCTCCCTTGCGAAGCTCAACAAAACCCATCTTGGCGCTTTGTATACGCGAGTTTTGAAGCCACGCCCGCACCACCACCGTCTTCTCGTCGTAGGATTCATCCAAGGAACGGAGCTCGACTTCCACAGCGTCAGGGCTGAAGGTTGGGTTCGTCACTCGTCCATAGTTATCCTTGGCTGGGTCATCTTCGAGGTCAATGTCCGCAACGGCGGAAGCTGCCCGTTCTGCTGCGCGCTGTGCTTTCAAGGCCTCCTTTTTCGCCTTCGCTTCGGCCTTTTTGGCGCCTTTCTTTGACGTTGGAGCGGCCGCCTCCATGTTTGATTGTATTTGAATTTTTGGGCGTGTGACGTGGAAGTCGGGGTCGAGGGGAGAAAAACGGGTGACACTCGCCTGGGTTTGGTTAATTCTAAATAAATTCTTGGAGGGGTAACGGGTAGCTGGCAGATGTTTCTTGGAGGGGTAATAGTACCTAGGTTAGGTACTGACAGGGGTGCATCAATTGCCAATACCCCGAATGACTCAATACTTTTTAGTCACGTGAACCTCCTTGATCACAGTACTTTTCTTACCAATAGATGTCTCAAGAGCATGCAACGTAAGTCTAGTGATCTTGGAGCATATCTATTATTTCCTTTATTGCTCTCGATTGCGGTTTTGATAAGACCATCCATCGTGCGTTGCTTCCAATAGTCATACCGTTCTCTCCGATGGCGGCACAGTCTAAAGTGAAGAAGAGTATTGTCTATGTAGCTAACAACCGGGGCTTGAGGATGAAACGTCCAATTACTTGATATTTTGAGGTCCCTCGAATCCAAGGAAGTATAATGTCTTCTAATGTAAAGTGTCTGGATACATCTGTTTCAGGTCTTGTGACCTGCACTGATTTATTATACCTAGGCACTGAGTCTTCTCGCATGCATGGCCATACTACGTCTTTACGGGCACCGCAGTGGCTTTCAGAGTGGGATTCAATCGGGAACTGACTTTTACAATCCGAACATCGCATATGAGTGCCATTGTAAGATACTCGGAGGGGCTGAAAGATATGAACTCAAGTATTGTCTAGCGATCCATAATCATGTCGCCGACTGTCCCCTCTATGATGAGACCAGTCGCTACCAAAGGAAGTGGTCAGATAATGGTTTGTACGAATCACTTAGAGCGAACCCTAATCATGAAATGTATGACTGCACTCACTGATGATTCTCTCATTCGCTGGTTTTGCTCAGAGACCCTTTCATTTTTCCTCACCCTCTGGACGCATGACATCAAGTTATCACCAAAGATTACTAATAGGGGTAGACAACTGCATATAGGTAGGTCTTCTACTTAGGTACCGTAGTATCACTTTAGACACGTTTGGGACGCTGGTGTAGACTACCTACATTAACCCATAATGAAGGTTATAAAGCCGTTGTTCTTCGAGGCACCCTTGATTTATAGATACACCTAATTTTGCCTTGCTATGCCAATCTTGATTTGTTGAGGAATATTTGGAATAGCGCTATACCTAACGTGGTATCTTCAATTTTGGTAGCGGGTAATGACGACCCCAGTGCATGGGTAGATAGGTATTAGTAGGGGGAGGAAGGGGGGGTAGTTGTTCTCCTACAATTACAAGATACCAGAAAAGATGAGTGTCAGGTTCGTGGCTACATGTTGTACTATGTAAGAATACTCAAGCCTTATCGATGTTAAAAGATGGAAAATGAAGCATCTGATCGTTTTCAAGCCGAGCTTGACCTACTATTGGCTATGTATCCCGATTCTCTCAGGTTCTCATCTAAAGAGCGGGAACTCAGGTTTTCCTACTCTGACGAGGATTCCACATCAAGGAGCTCTGCCGTCCTCCTGCTTCGGCTACCGGACATGTACCCTTTAGGTGGATTGCCGGAGGTCATATCCGCCGTCGGATACCATAAGGAAGATTTGAGGTCCGCGACAAAGGATGCATTCCGTTCCATCGACATCCCCGACGGGGAAGAGGTTCTAGATGCTTTAATACTCAGCTTTTCCGACTTAATATCTTCCAGAAAAAAAGCGCATGAAAGTGCGGTAAACGAGTCAACGGGTCGGTCTGATCACGACGAAAGTACCAAGCCGGCTAATAGAACAGTGGTCATATGGCTCCATCATCTTCTCAACACGAACAAGCGCAAGCTGGCTTTGAGCCCTTCCGTCGCGGGAACCACAATATCTGGCATTACGAAACCCGGTTATCCAGGAGCGCTAATATTTTCTGGCGAGAAGTGTGCTGTCGACTCGCATGTAACTGAATTGCGGAACCAAAAGTGGCAGGCTTTCCAGATTAGATATGATGATGGGGGTGACGTTAGTAACGAGGGAAGTCCACGTGAAGTATGGAAATTTAAACACGGTATTGGAATCTGTGAGGTCGAGTCAATGAGTGACGTGGTGCAGGGTATCTTGGATCCTGAGCAAAGAGAAGTGTTCATCCGTTGCATTGGTGTCAAATAATGGGTTGAGAGCGCTTGGCCCCGAGACCTGGCGAAATGCTAAGGCAGGCGCAGTCATCTGGGCCTTAGTTATTTATAGTGTTAACTACTATTTTCAAGGAGATCTCTTATCAAGTTAGCTAATATTGTGATTGGGGCTGTGAAGTTCACTCTAGTGCACTAGACTACATCAACATATCGTAATCGTTGTCAAGTTTTTAATCGAATACCGAGGATCTACACGTTGGGTTTATTACGCTTCCTGAACTTCCTTCGTTTTCTGTATTGGTTTGACTTATCCCTCCAAATCTTTAGTGCTGCGTTGATAACGACTGGGTAAAGCCTGAAGAATAGTCGTATATGAGCAAACGCATAATGTAGTCAACTGTAGCGACAATGGTTACTCAAACACATATATCACCATGACTGGAGTCTAATTACTATTCATTTGAGTTGACATCCTTGATCAGGACTTTAAGAATGAGTAAATTGAATAGGTAACGTTTTTAATTCCCAAGATGTCGACAAGTTTTGAATGTGTACATTGGCTTGTGAAAGCCTAGGCTGCTGTCAGCTCTAGGTTCGAAATAACACTTACCGCCGGGACAACTTGCTTTCCTTTCCGAGAGATCATTGACTATTATGACACTGAAATTTCCTTGACTCGGCTGACCTCGCAGGTGCAGTAGTGAGATATTCTGGCGATCATCCAGGAAAGTGTGGTGGTCGTAGTAGAGAGATAGGGACGTGAACGCGGAAACAACCGAGTCAAAATGAAGCGGTGTCCGTATACCGGAGCGGGATGTAAGTCGTGTACTTGGTATGAGAATTGGAGCCGAGAAGTTTTGAATGATAGAACCCGGATTCGATTTCATGCAGATACGAAGGTGTCACTTTGGATTGTATATCGGGAAGAAGCCTGGCAAGATAAAAAATCTACACTGTACTCTACACTTTCAGGAGAAGTTAAGGCGATTGATAAAATAGAATCACAACGGACCAAGCCGCTGTGGTTTAATGAGATCAATATTTGACCATTAAAACATCGGAGTTTGATGTAATCGATGGGGAATAGTGAATAAAATTACAACGACAAAAGAAAGATGGTATGATGAATCGGGCCAACCAGACAGACTCTACAGCACAATTCCTAAGTGAAGACACATCATCAAGAGATGCTCACAAATTCTTGATTCTTGACCACGTCATTCGTCCACGTCACTATATATTGGTGATTGAATTTGAAGTAAACGTGCTTCCAGGCAAAGAGGCTGAGGAGATAGGAAATAAACTGTAGTGGATGTGACAGAGAGGACGTTGTCCTATCTACAACCTTCAGTGGGGATACATTGTAGAGGCAACAGCTGGAGTTATTCCCTGAAGGTCCCTAAAGTGACACCCACTAGCACACCCGCTCAGATCTCTTCTAGCTGTAAGCTTAGCAGCTGTTTTCCAGGTGATGATCACATCTGACAGTTGTCAGTTGTCAGCTTCAGCTGTGTCGCACCTCTTTAGCTAGGTAGGAACTCGGTAAAGTGGAACCCGTCTTACCTGTTTCAGATACTGTGGGGGCAGACCCTGTAGCTGACCGGTTTGATGACGGGATAAGGATAGATGTAAGACAGACCTATCAGCTATTGCCTATTATAGTTAAAACAATGTCGGTTTTCATTCCGTTCTGGCTACTTGGATCCTATGTACCTACTTGAGCACGCCCCAAGTTGCGCCCCTTCTTTTTCTCGTCAAGGTTTCGCGTCTCCTCAGCGTTTTCATTAGACAGGAAGTCCAGATCTCCACTTTCCCTTCCCTCAAAATCTGCTTTTAAGCCCTCTTGTCACTCCTCTCTGCTCCTCCAACTCTGATCTTCTCCCTCCTTTGGCCACCATTTCAGCCATCATCGCTCATACATAAGCAAAAGCAGGCATCACAGCTAACGGGTAGCCATCTTGTTCTGATTCCCCCATTTCAAACCTTAATTAGTAGCGGGGATTCTCCCTGGTTTGTCGCTCGTTTTTCGCAATAATTTATTGTCGCCGGCTGCATCCAAAAACTCTGTTGTGCTCGAACTGGTCCGGTCTTCGGCTTTGCAGTCAATTAATCATCCATTACCTATTCATCATCAGTCCATCCTCCATATATCCCTCCATCAAACAAATCACCGGCATCTCTATTCCACGCTGGAGAATCTTGCAAGTTTGTTCAATACCTAATCTCGAGAAATAGAAGACTCGAAAGAGCGCTTATCTCCATTAATTACATGCGAAAGATATTCCATGTTGTAAACTTACTCTCACTTAAGAGAGCATAACAGAGTATGCTAGGTCTTCTGCTGCTACCGCTGCTTCCACCACGACTACATAATCACCAGTAGCGGACAGCAGCAACATTGTTGTTGGTTAAGGACTGGGAATAATCGCCATTAAACTCAAGGGTATGCTGAAAACCACCGAAAACCCCTCCCTTATCTTTCCTTTGTTCAACCGCGAAGCACCATCTTTGTTTTGTGCCCACTTTTAAATCTGTTGAGGAACCAAGGCAAAATCAGAAGGTTTCTGTATCATGTGCTGGCTGGTCTTTGTTTGTTTGCTTCTGATTGGCTGATTACCCCTTGAGCACCACTTCTCCAAACACGAAGACCTAACCTGCAAAAGTGAATTGCAGGCTGTCAGGTCCTGTGGGCTGGGTGCGAAAGGGGTAGTCAGCCGCCGGAGCCTGCAAGAAAATCTACCACACTGACACAGCGATAATATGCCTGCTACCAGAACACTGGAGCCAGTGACATAACAGCCTGACGGATTACGGCTGGTTCTAAGTATGCTTATTCCCCTGACATGCCCGTGTCATAGACCACCCCTGAGATTCACCTTCATGTTAAACCCAAACTTTTGAGGCCAATAGAGCAGAATTAGTCGAAGGTGAAGCACATAAAGGAGCTGGAAGACTCTAATTGCTCATCAATTTCGTCATTTGCATTCATATGCATGAACATGGGAGACGAGAGCCGCTTCCCAGGCGAAGCAATGTCATTTGTATGCCAACATGGTCCAAGGTCCTGGCCCAGGTCCAGGCTCGACAGCTCTATTGTCCGTCTGTCTACTTATTCAGCCTTGTCCCGAGTCATGACGTCCGAAAATTCCAAACGAATCACAAGCAATTGGTAGTCGAGCTGGGTTTTAAACCAGAGGATGCCAACCCACATTCTAAATTATAGCACCCCTGGCTCCTGAAGACGGTACGGTAGGCTGTAGGCCAGCTTACCTATTGCCGTCGGGGTATATATTGTCGATTCTTCGATGTTTCGAAGAGCCTGTAAGCTCCATAGTGTGGGTGCTTGCTGCGCACATGTTAGCTTTGAGTCACTGGAAGTGAATATTGCTCGACGATGGCTTCAAATCCTCTGTGCCGAGAGGCCTGAACCCCACCATAATGTGCACTATAGTGCATTCATTGTCTGCTGAGCCCTGACCTTGCGGCTTGTTGGAAGCTAAAAGCTCCTCAGCAAACAAAGACTGCATAGCAGCTCATTGAAAACCAGAGCACCATTTTCCCCCCAGTCCATCTCTTGTGCTGCGCATACATACCTTGTCGGCTTTCCATTCCTCGTCTTGCCATTTACATCCTTTCCGTTTCTGAACCCTGGGCAGCTGAAGCTGATCGTTTCGTTTTGCAGATTTTCGAGCCATTCCCCTTCTGGCCTGTTAGTCCACACAGCTTGTAGACTCCATCCACAGCTGTCTGCAGTCTAGGCACACACCCTAGGATCCATACCTTTTTTTAGAAACCCACACGCCTCTATCATCTTGCTCATTCATTGGCTGTAGGCTTGACAACACTTAACAACCATACTTCGAGTGCATCGTACACTGCAAGCTTCTGGTTGCTTGCTGCCGTCACTCTGCTGAGGTTGGTCACTGCCTGGTAAGTACTCGTAATTTTTGGCTGGCTGGCTGATTGCGGCCTCTTGATAGAGACACTCTAACCCGGATATACCCCAGTAGTATTAACGCATGTTTAGGTCACGTGACACCTTAGTGGTTAACATAAAATGAACCATCATGATGCTGCTTGGCCCGTTGGCCAAGCTAACAGCAACCAAGTGAACAATGCCGCCGGAAACTATCTCGATGAATCGACAGCTCATCTTGGATATGCCCACAATAGCAATCCATACGGCCAACACCCCCATGAGGACTATCGTCAGCCACAGTTCTCAAACTTGGGCTTCGCGGTGCAAGACAGAGTTCCCTATACTGATAGTCAGAATTTAAACTTGAGCTATCCGCAGATCCAGGCTCAGACTCACCAAGTACAATACCAAAATATAGGCCAACAGCAACCTGGGGGACACCCGCACGTGAGGCAGCATCTCCAGCCACAACACCAGCAGCAACAGCACCAGCAGCAACAGCAGCACCATGACTTCCTGCAGAACTCATGGAACGGGTCCCAACCACAGCCTGGCGCCGGCAACCATTTTGGTCAGGGACAATCATTATATGGGCCTGCCACATACCAAGTCGCTCCACCGGTGCATGGATATGGGGGGCCAGCTCCACAAGCATATTCTTTCCAGCCACAGCCTGTCCCTTCTCCCGGTCCGCCTGCTGCAGCTGCACAATCTGCACCTTGGCCAGCCCAAAGCCAGGGTCAGAGACGGAGTGCTCCGTTAACAGGAACGGATACTCAAACAACTAGCGTGTCGCAGCGGGTACCTCCATCAGCTTCATCTTTTCCCACTGCACCAACACCAAGCACGATATTTGACGGCGCAACAGTTGTGTCTAGAAAGGGTGCACCAGGAGAAGGATGGGTGGCTGTCCAAGGGTGTCCTAACCTCTATATGGGACTCAGGACTGTACGTCGCCAAATTGTAACTAACACTGCAGGCGTAAAACCGCACGTTGCAGGGGACAATAAGAATGGCACGCGTCTCCTTCCGCTTATCCCCGAACCTTTGCCGTGCGAGGTGTTGCGAGAAAAGCTACGCCCTGTGGTCGAAGAACTTAATAAGCTAAGTGAAAACTTGGACAAGACCAAACAAGAGTTGATGGCTGTGTCAGCTGGCTCAGCAGACCACAAAAAACTCAGCGATGAATTAAAGAGACTGGAATTGAGAAAGCAGAACCTTGAATCAGAGAAGAAGACGTTAACTGGACAAGCTGGTAAGTGGAAGAGATGTTATGCCCTGCATTGTCAAAATAGCGCTAATCCATATCTGCGATAAGGTGCTTGGAAGGCTGGGAAGAGCCGCACGACAGGAAAATCAGAGGCTGCAGAGTCTAGTAGTGACATCCTCTCTGAGTCGAGTGATGAAGAAGAAGACCCCCAGGAGCTCATTGTTCAAGAGGTAAGTCTACATTGATCCCAACTCCCTCTAGCTGGCTGCTAGGTAGATACAATTACCCCGCCACACTCTTTCCTTACCTTCAATCACCGGTGTTTCTGTGTCCTTTTTGTTTGTCGGTATTGCACATATGGCCACGTACCTGCGTGTTCTATTCTAGTACCTATTCACTACTTCATTGAACTCTGGATGCCCTACCCCGCCCTCGCTTGCTATCGCAAAAGGAACCACGCTATTCCTTCTTATACCCATTCAAAGCAATAAACCCCACGTTTCCAACGCCCAACAGTAACGTCTAACTTCCCGAGCACATACGCCCTTGTGTGCGACAATTAAATTAAGCTAACTTCTGCTGGATGAATAGATAATGGGTACCGATACTCGTCCAGCAGACCCTGCAGAGGGTATCCGATACGATGTGGTGCGAATACTGCGACAGGTGCCTGCTACCAATCAAGCCGGACTTTCTCAAGCCGAGAAAGACAATTTGTGGTCAAAGGTAATCGGCCAAAGAGTTAGCGGTATTGGCGAGTATGTTGTTGCTATCTGGAAGGACAGCAAAAAGTTGCGAGAGGAAAAGTCCAACGCGCCTAAGAACCGGTCATCTGAACTGCAGGCGCAGATCAACGAGAAACAGGAGCATATTCGTATAGCCCTCGAAGTTGCTATTGAATTCGGCGACGACGAAACTTTGAGGAACACTGGACAGCATCCAAAATTGATGTTCTGCTTGGCGTCGAGCTTGGGCCGACAGCTGAGCACCAAAGCCTACAATTCCGGCCTATCTAAGGCTATCCTCGAATTCTTATCCCGCGCCACCTTAATGGATCGGCAGATGTGCGATAAAACAAAACTACTTGAGTACTTAGACAAACATCGTGAAAATCTCGATAACGATGGGAAAAGACTCACTGCACGAATTCTAAAGAATGTCCAGGAGAACGCAGCCAAGAATAGCCCCCAGGATTTGGCGACTTCAACTCAACCCAAACAAGAGGCCCCTAACAATACGAAAGATGGCCAGATTGCAGCCACACAACGAACGCCTACAACAAACCCTGCCAGAAGTACTACCACTAACTCGAAGCCCCAGGCTGCTCAGTCAGCAAACGGATCTGGGCCCGAGACAGCTAGGAAAGAGACAAAAGCCTACTCAGGCCTAGTTTCTGCTCGGAAGATGAGCAGTAGTACAGCAAAGGCTGCGGTCGGGGCTTCACCCATAAAACGCCCTAGGGATGATGATTTCGACTCACGTGCCCCGAAGAAAGTTGCCCTAGAGAGCGCTAGCACTTCGGGTACTACGGGAAAAACAGGCTCAGCTTCGGTATCTAATTCGACCATTCCCCAATCCTCTATACCCAGCAATGGACAACTGCGCGCCCGACCTTCCGGATCTGCGGTGCTCAATAGATCACGCACAGCCGCCAAAGCACCTCTTAAAAAGGCAGAAACCCAATCGTCCGTCTCCTCAACTATCAGCGGCTTACTTGCTGAGATCGCGAAACCTGCCGAGAAGCCGAAACCACAGGAACGGCTGACGAAAGCTTCCGAAACTGCTGAAGAAAAGGCCCGCAGGCTGCGTAAAGAGTCACGAAGAGGTCGCTCAGTTACCTGGAAGCCAGACAATGAATTGGTTCAGGTCCGTTTCTTCGAGCATGATTCTACTGAAGACGAGGGCCGAGGTGGAAATGTTTATGATGCACGGGATAATCGCTTGGAAGGGCAGACACTGAAGAAGCAGTTCCTTCAACATTTGGAAGATGTTGATGATGAGGACGATGGATTCCCAACCGAGACTGACATTCGTCCCTGGGCCGCGCCTCGGCCTTTTGACTACTCTCAGCTGGACGAGAACCAAAAGCAGAAGAACTACGTGACTCGCGGCGGCACCCGGGAAATCAATTCAGAGCAGAAGAAGGTTATGGAGGAATATGAGAACCGTGAATTGATGACCATCTACACCACGCTATCCGAGATTCCTGATACCCCGCGCTCTCCGCAGAGAAAGGCAGACGAACCGTTTGCCCAAGCACGACTCGGTGGTCTGCCCCCCAACCACCCCAATATCAATGAGATTCATCAGCGTTGTGTGGAGGTGAGCCAGTATGGGCCAGCCGCAGCCTCCCAGGCTGCACTGCAACGACTTGGACTTCAGGCCGGTTACAGCATGCAGAACACCCCCGGCATTGCGAAAATGCCAGCCTATCCCGGTGCCGGACCAAACACGGCGATGGGACCTACTAGTAGCACTCGGCCCATGACCCAGGAAGAGCGTGACGCAAACGTTTTGTCCCTGCTCCAATCCAGCAGAGCCAGAAACTATGTTGACCCGAGCCCTTACGACCCTTTGAAAATAGTGCAGCTTCCTGAAACTAGAGACGAGGAGGTATTAAAGGCGTGGTCCATCGTTCAAAGTGCTGTAGATCAATGCAAAACTTCAGTGGCGCCATCGCCCCAGCAGTCTCAATTACCCCCCGTCGCCGAGCACACTCGTCAGGCAGCGCCGAGCATTTATGACCAGTATATCATGTCCCAAGCTAGCGCGTTCCCAGGCTATCAGATGCAACCGCAGCCGTCGGCCCCTCAGCAACAGCACCAACAACAGGCTTCGAGTTACTCACAGCTTCCGAATGATCAGTTCGCCGCCATTTTGCAGCAAGTTCAAGCTCTCCAACAACCTCAGGCCGCTCAAACCACGGCAGCCCAGCAGCCTCCGCAAGCTCAGACGGTAGATAATCTAGCCAGCCTGCTAGCGACTCTCGCTCACTCGGCACAGCCTGCTCCTCCAGCCCAGCCAACTCAATCAGCAGCACAAGATGTAAATGTCGCTGCCTGGCAGGCTTGGGCTCAGCTTCAGGCTCAATCATACGCTGGCCAAACCCAAGGCCAAGCTCAGGAGCAAACACAGGCCAAGAGCTCTTACTCGCACCAGTATGATGGGTTGTCCGGGGATACTTCAGCTTACGGTTCACATAAACAGGGCTTTCAGTCCCAAGGACAGTATCAGAGAGACAACGGGGATCGCGCAAACCGCAAGGATTTCAACCGTGCAGCCAAAGATCACAAAGGCATCAACCGTGCTCTCATCGGCACCAAACCGTGTACGTTTTGGGCCAAGGGACAATGTGCCAAGGGCGACAGTTGTACATTCCGCCACGATCCTAACGATCTGAAATAATCCCCAAGGGAGACTTGTCCTGTTTTTCATTAGCAGCCTCTCACGCTGCTTGTGTTAGGTGTCGAAGCACCATCGATTGACTTTTTCCTAAGCATTCTCAGGGACGGCCTGTCTGTTCATCTTCAGTAAATGAATGTCCAGTTTTGTGGACTTGGAGTTTGGAATGTCACATTTCAGGACGATAAGGACTGCATCAAAATGAGTGGCGTCATAGACAGAGTCTTCTCCTCATTTCTTGGTATTACATTGCATTATGTTGCGTGTATAACAGTGCTTTCTGAGAAGCCCTTCACGAATTCCTCAGAAAACGGACGAGTGCTCCTGCTCTGTTGTTGTTTCTTTTCTTTCCCAGGCCGTTCACTCTTCTACTTTGTCCATTTCATGAAATGAGCCTTTTGCTTCAACTTTGCAATCACATGCATACATTCACATGTACGAAAACCGGATCGAGAGCACAAAATGTTGGGGAGTTTATTTTTTTCGTGCATAAGCCGGCGTTTGCATCACATCACTGTGGAACAGGAATGATACGGCACGGTGCGGTATGGTATGAGACGGATCGGATCAGGTCGGATCGGACCAGGAATCATTTGTACATACCTCAGCATTGACATGGCTATGTCTTGCTTTGCATCTTGCCCTCTTGTAATTGTAGATCAAATCAGACCAGATCTGATGATACAGAACTTTTCACATCATACTGGCATTTCAACCGCTGCAAATAATTTGCCAAAGTCTTTGCAACTGTTTGAGTGCTTTATCAGGAATGCCCACCAGCTGCTAAACAAGCAGAACTGCTCGAAGGTCACCACCTTGTCGGTAAGTGTTTTGAAAACTCTCATGGCCTCCTCATGAAGCTCTTAGGTCTGTACAAAATGTTTCTGTAGTGCTGGGGCCTTAAAATATGGGTGCGAGTTGTCAACAAATTGTCCGATCTGTCGTATGCCTCCCAGTAAGACTTCTGCGAGTGGTGCTTGCTGCCTGGTTGCGAGATTTTCGTCAGGTGCCCATAGGCGCCTCCCTTTGCCCAGCAAGCAGCACGGTAGTCTGCGTTTTGATTGTCTCTTGATACTTGTCAGCCTGTCTCAGCCTGCTCAAACACACTTCTCCTGATGCTCATAACAGTGCCCGGCCTAGTACAGCATAGGAATGGGATATGCTTAAGAGGTATTTGCATACCTTTCTTATTTGGTAGGCCTGCTACGCGGCACTTTGCCAAGATATGTGGCTAGGTTACTCTAAGGTCACCAGCTCGATCCTGGATCAAAGTAATCCGAAGGTACGCCTAGAAGCCTTAAGCAATAAGTCCTTGAGCATGGCTAAGTACGATGAAATGTCCTTGGAGAGAGCCGGGGGCGGCTCATATCAACTCTAGTCCAATGAATGCTGTTCTCATCATACTCCTTGATCACCAAGTCCTCTGCTTCTTGCAGGAAAAAGGTTACTGCTGCCTTCTAGGCAGCGTAGCCCTCGTCACTCGACAAGAGACGTGGCATGATCATACGATGATATGAAATTTATTGCGCCGGGGTCTACCCTGATTAGCACATGTCATTTGAGATTTTTCTAGGAAATATTTACTGCTGCAATAGGAAGAGGCAAACCGAGGCCTGAAAATACCGCTGTCGATTTTGAAGTTCTTGAAAGTATTCTGGCATATGAGCCTACACTATCCGTTGGCTAAACGCAACCATGACGCTATTCACAATATATCCCGACCCTGGTGGCGCTCTTCCTAGTTAGATCAAACGAAGATCGGTGCGTCGTCATCAAACGGCAAAAAGCCGACAAAAGCCAAAATTGGCAACCAGCCATTCCTACTCGATACGCCTCCGGAAACGACCAGATAATGCTGCCGTCTTCCTCATATTCCACTGGGGAACTCAAATCATTGGCAACCTCACGTTGCGGAATGAATAAATTGAAGGACCAATCAAACAGGTCTTGCACCCGCGGGCGTGTAGCAGTCTGCCAAAGAGGTTAGTTATAAGTGTAGAGTTGGGTTCGATTCCTAACAGCGCTAATGGTTTTCTGCGTTCGCTTTCTTATTTGCAGGTAGGTACCTAACCCAGGATACTTTGTCCGACTGTCGGAATTGGTTGGCTAAGTTAGGTAAGTTCATGCTATGTCATCTTATTTCTACAATACCTCACGGTATACAGCATAGTAGAGGCAGGTATGATATGATGTCTCTGGTTCCTTCCTAAGGGTAGGGTACGTCAAATAGATACCTTAGGTACTTTGTAGGTTAGGTACATATATGTAGGTAGGTACATGTAGGTAACTGAAGTATTTGAGTGCAGGTTTATTGATGACCCTTCTGCTCCTGCCTCTTTTTTTTCCCTCTTCAAGCTCCTTCCTTCTACTCTCAACCCTCAACCACTCTGCCGCTCAATCTCCCTGTCACACCCTCCTGTCCGATTCACGCCAGACTACCCGACTACTACAGCATACCAATAGAAGTTGCTCTCAGCTGTGATTTCCCGCTAATCCACCAGGTTAGTCAACGTATATTTCGGAAGGTTCATGGGTGTCTGCCTTTGCGCGTGTACTTGTCCTTCACTAGTATCTCAGTCTTCCTCCATCTCTTGTTCCAAAATCCTAAATTTAAGCAACTTAATATAAAAATAAGTTTGCTATGGGGTATAATTCTCTCTAACCTAATACGACTTTTCGAAAATAAAAACACCAAACCACAACAACACAAAAAATGGACAAAGCCAAAAGAGAGAATGGAAGGGCAAGGAAAAGAATGATTAATCATAGAATGGTATATGTATCTCCCAAGTCTGAGCTTTCTAATATACAGAGAAAGAGGGAGAGAGCACGAGGGCATCTTCAGTTCTCGTATGACAAAAGAAAAAGTCAAAGGGATATAATACGCCTAACAGAATTTTCTTTTCTCTTCTTCAAAAGTGATCCGACCTATTTATATATGTGTGTCTCGTAACTTGTATGATGATGACCTGACGATGATGAGAATTTATGATACTGTCATGACTTTCGTTGTAATCCAGGGGAGCAAAAAAAAAAAAAACCAATAGCCAGGCTAGCTGGAAGTACTTCGGGATGAACGAGTAATTTCTCCAGGAGAAAATCCGAAGAAAAAACGAGCAGTTTATTATTGATCATGACCAAAGGCCTGATGCCTGGGTTGCGGGCTGACAGCACCACTGGCGGTCGCACTCCCGTTACCCGAGTAATAGCTTTGGTCGATGCGTAAGATCCAGTCCAGCTTGTCCCGTTCATTACGAGCCGCAAACAGCCAGGTGTTGTCTGTTCCATACACAGCAAACACACCGGAGCGGTAGCGCTCACTCAACCCAGCGAGACCGGGACCAGCCGACCCTTGATTGCCAGACCAAATGGACGATACTATCCGCCCGGAGCCTGTTCGGCGGTGTCCTGGCTGGAAGTTTCCGTTGGCATTGGCGGGTATGTCGGGATCCAAGTCGTCGTCATGCCCATGTCCACCGAAGAGACTCATGATCTCTGGCTGGCTATCAACTCTAGAATTGCGAAGGCTGACGATAGCGATCTCATCCCCGTCGGTGGCATTGTGAATATGCATATACGGCCTTCGAAGCTCAACGAACCGTTTTACCCATTTCGTGGAATCACTATTTGGTACTAAGAGGTAGCCTCCTTTGAGGACGGATGGGTTTTTCGGCACTCGGATCACCGTGGCGATTAGTTTGGGGGGCGCTACAGACTCTGGGGCGATGCCGTTTTCAGGAGGGGAGGTATTGGCTGGGCTTAAAATGTTGAAAACGGGGTCGGGATAACGTTTCCATAAGTCGATACACTTCATAAGGGTTGCACTTTCTTTTTCCGTGTATTCAGGTTGGGGCTCCTCTTCAACGGGCGTCTCTGGCTCTGTCTTTTCTACGGCCTCTGTCTCTTCCGGCTTCTCCCCTTCTTCAGCTGACTCGGGAGCTTCATCCCCATGAGCCTTATTGGGCGTAGAAGGGCGCGAGGTTTCGGGTGTGTCGTTTAGTAGCGCATTGATTGAATCGTCGTCATCATGAACCTTCACTGGTGAAAGCTCCTCTTCGGAACGATCATCACCTTCGGTTTCCTTGTTCTTGGGCTCGGATAGACCAATCTTCCTGAGCCAGAGCTGTACAGCTCCGACCTCGGCAGTGAGCCTCTTCCTCTTCTTCGCTGCAATATAATCTCTTATCAGGGATACTCCCCTAGGGCTCCAGTTGGTAAGGTCCTCTTCCCCTTTCACATAGTCATGTTGGCTGTTCATCCGCCACAGATCACCGGCGTGCTTGATAGGCGCTGGCTTCAAACCGAGCGAGAAGATTGCAGTCGATGAGCGGACGATTCGGACATGCTGCCACAAGGCTGAGAGCATAGAAGCCTGGCGGACGTATGTCCTACCGAGGATCTGGCAATAGAGGTTGGTAGAGAATTTCATCGGCTCCGCGAGATTATCTGCGACTATGTCCCAACACACGGTTATCTGGACTTTGTACTTCTCCGGAGTGACCCGATCCAGCAGGAGTGAATCGTGAGAACTTGAATCCCAATGGCCAGATATAGTGACGTTTCTTGTCCCGTTGGCATTTTGGCGGAAAACTGGCTTGCCACCGAGTCTTAAGGGGATGTCTGGAGTGGGGGACACCATATCAGGCACTTTGCCCGACTGGTCGACGTGCTGCACTTTACCGACTCTCATCGAGCTGACGTTCTCCCATGGCAAAGCATCTCCGGAACTGTGGGATAGATTGATGGCTATACGTCTCTGTAGACCTTGATGTAGTTGGAAAGTCCCGATGTCGAGCTCGCTTGTCTGTGTGACCTCTACAGGCATATACTCGCCATCCTCATTCATTTCTAATATTTGAATTCGGGCCAGCAAATCGTGCTTCTCTGCGGTATAGAACTGCGACTCGCTGATACGCGCACCTTTAGGTCTGTCTTCCGCTCCTGGGGCGGCATCACGCATCTCGTCCCAACTAAGTAACTTATCAAGGTGCATTGAAGTGACCTTCGCGAATATGGCAATTCTCAGGTCGATGTCTCGGGGTCCAAAGAGAGGGACGCTCATACTATGAACGCTGTCAAATCGCACGGGTTCTTCGTCAAAGTCTCTGATCATCTGAGTTGTGGCGACTCCATTTTCCGATACAGATGGGATAAAGAGTTGGGCATGTACATCAGTCCCCTCTCGTTCCGCGAAGCCAACCATATCATGCATGACTACATTGTACTTCAAAGTACTTGAGGGTGCCCGTGCACTAGAAGGTTCGAGTGAAACCTTGATGATGCCGATAACGTGTGATGTATAAGGTGATAGCACGTCCAGTGTGAAGTCTTGGACTCGACTGTCAAAAACTGCTCGCAATGGCACGTCGACTTCGCCAACCAAAGAATATTCGGGCATGCAAGCTTCAACAAATGGATTCTCGAGCTTGAAGTGCTGCGAGTACTCTGGCTGGTCAAGATACTGATGTATTTGACGCATTTGCCGTACACGATCATGTAGTTTCTCTAGGCTCCAAAGGTGGACCACTAGGTTTTTGTAATCCACCACGCGCACACCAACGCAAGGTTTCGGTGCCTGTTCGAGCGCGATATCATCCTCATTTGACACATCATTAAGAACCATGTCGTAAGAGGAGCAAAGCGCGTGACCCTGGTCCACCACAGTGAACTGGAACACAACGTTCTCTCCTAATTCCTCACTCATGATTTGAGCTTCTTTTAGAGTTGCCGCGTGTTGAAGAACAGCTTCGGCCATCTGTACGTAATGTCGACCTCTCCAATGCTGCACGACTTTCTTTGCTTGCTGTTTCTCCTGTGGGGATAGCTGGGGTTTGGCCTTTGGCCTCTTGAGCGGATCTAGTTTCTCAATCTTGGCTTCGAATTCCTTTTTCTGGACTTCTAGTTGCTTTTCCATGTCAGCTTTGATTTGAACTAGCGTCTCTTCCATTCTCTCCTTCTCTTTCTTGATCTCCTCGACCTCGACGTTTGCAGCTTCGGCGCTTTTGAGCTGATCTTGGTATTCTTCTTTCCGTTTATCCAGCTGAGACTGCATGCTTTCTCGCATATCCTTGAGTCGATCATCCGCTTCACCTACTTTCGGCGTCGACGGTATTGTCAATGCTGTGTCAAGCGAGAAATTGTCGATAGTCCCTGTCGACATGTACTTCTCACGAAGAGGATACGATAGATTAGATTCCATGTCGTCCTCGCCCTCGCGCTCGTTAACGCGCTCGGCTCTGGCACGCTGGACATCTTCGAAAAGAGCGTTCAACTCCTCGTCAGTTAGACTCTGAAGGTTCTTGTCCGTACCGAGGATAGCTCCAGCAGCCTCTCGTCTCGCGAAAGACCAGTCAGAGTCTCGTCCGTCGCGTGTTGTGGCGGCGGGGGAGTCGGGACGGCTGTCGCCAAATTCTGATCCGGCTTTGCTCAGGGTCCGATCATGACCGGGGCGGGGCGATATGTTTTGCAGTTGGTTCGCTGTCACAGTATGGCGGAGGAGACTTTGCCTGTTTTCATCACGTTCTGCTTTCGCCTCCATAGGATGATTGAACCTAAAAATGTGGAAGTCTCCGAGGATAACTCGATAACCAGAATGCAGCCGCGTTGTTTCTGTAATTCGCCTCCCGTTGACCATAATCGAAGCGCCCTCACTCGGCGTAATGGTGACGGTACCATCCAGAGCATTCTCGAAGGAGCAGTGGTCGTGGAGAATCCGGGTTCCGTTGAGGCGTATGTTGGCTTGATGCTCAGCATTAGAATCCACATTGCCAACTGTAGTCTTTCCCGGTTTCAGGTTGTAAACCAAGCATTCTGCAAGTAAAGGGTCATCCGAAAGGTTGACAAGATGCGGCATCTTCTTCGGAGTGTGTAATCCAATAAATCCCTTCTCGATACTGATGCCAAGTTCTTCCAACGCAGCCTCACGTTCCTTGTGGATTTCTTCAGTTTTCAGCAACTTTTCTTCCCAAGTCTGGTTAAGGTCCGTTAGAAGCTTTTCGCTTTGGCTGAGCTGCTCAGCAATTTCAGCTTTTGACACTTTCTTGACGGTACCATCGGGTTGCGTGATGCTGACAATCTGCTTTTCCAAAGGCGTGCCCTCAGCATACACTTCCTCGGGTGGTATAGGCACGCCACCAACACCGCCAGCCCCTGCAACAGCTCCGCCTCCCAGCTTGCTTCGCAATAGAGCGAGTTCTTCTTTCAACTCCCTTATCATGCGAGCATTAGCATCCTCGTTGATGACAGCATGATTCTTGATTCGCTTGGCGGAGTCGGCATAGCGCAAGGTACTGAGAGTTTCGTCATAATTGATATCAGCTGGACTAATCGCTGCTATCATGGCCGTCATACTGTTTCCACCCAACGAGTCTTTCAGTAGCCATGTCAAAACACTGTCTCTGTAGGGAACAGTGCCGGAGGCTCCCTTTTTCTTCTTTCCGGTAGAGAGGTCGGCCAGCGCTGCTATCACACGACCGAGAGTTGAAAGCGATCTATTGATTTCAGCACCTTCCTTGAGTCGGGCACCCGTGGCGCCAGTAGATGTTGCTCGCTCGGAACCCGCAAGATCGACTAGGCTGATTTTCGCTTGTTTTTCCATTTCCATCTTCGTATCGGTATCGTAGGACTTTTGCGTGAGGATCAGGGTGAAAACAGCGTGACTTCGACTGGATGTTTCGTTCATGTTGGTGGCGGCAACAGTTCTTGCTTTGTTTCCTTCGTCCATCAGGTTCTCAATTTCCTGGAAGCTGCCCACAACGAGCTTGGCCAGGTCTTCGACATATGGGCCAGTAGATGGATGCTCTCGAACCTTCAGGTTGCCCTTTGTTGACGGGTTTAGGAGATCCCTGACCCTTTCATTATAAATTTCGAGATACGAGACCTCGACTGTGCACCGAGTGTTCTTGTCCTGCTGCAGCCCCGCGATCCTCTTAAACATGTCCTGACAAATCTTGGGAATGATACCGTATTCCTTGCCATAGCCCATCATAGAATATGATTTTCCAGAACCCGTCTGCCCATATGCAAAAATACAGTTATTATAACCCTGAAATGCATTGTCCAGGAGAGGCTTTCCAAGATCGTTGTGTAGGTTTTCTTGGCCGGCATATTCGGGATCATCTTTGTTGAAAGACCAGTAAGACCTGTCGAAAGCGAATGTCTTAGGCGCCAGATCCTTCTGTCCTTTACCGCCGTGCGCTGCGTCGGGCGGTGGGGTGAGGATGGTCTGGTTATCTTTCATTTCCACGATACATTTTGACCCCCGGCCGATCTCTGTCGGGAACGTTAGCCCAAAATTTACAAAGATGTTACGCACTAAAGCTTTCTGAGACGCCGCTGTAGCCTGCGTATGCGCTCGAGCTGACGATCCACGTACCTCGACTATTGAACGGTCGACATCTCACCACCACCTTAATATTTCCGCCCCCTGCAGGAGCCATGACGGGCAACTAAGAGGGGGCTAACCCCTCGATTTTATGATATTTGGAACAAGAGTGATAGAGTATCGCGATATGCGACAGACCGGCTGATTCGATAAAACATGCGAAGGGATTATGCGAGGCTATCTTGTCGTCCCTAAAGGTCGCTGGCCTAGGGGAAGTGGACACGGTCGGCTCGGGAGAGGCGAAGAGTTCAAGCTTATCGGTCGCAAGGCCAAAGTCTGTCCACCCAAAAAAGCAAATCTGGCTGATAGCGCATCAGCGCTCACTCGTTATCATCCTCGCCCTAGAACGGTGTTTCGAGAGAATATGACTTCGTTTGCTAGGCTGAAAAGTTTGAAAATGGTTGGGTAGGCGGGACACGGTTGGACAAAGACGAAGAGGCGGTCGACAAAGGGGTTGTTTTGCTCAAAGCAAAGAGATGGACGTGTAGTGTTACGTTGGGATTGAATATGCACTGGGCGGCCTGTAACTGAGTCAAGAATGCGATTGTTTGGTATGCCAAGTTGCTGCCATCCGGAATGTGTACAATCAGGATCTGGTTGGCTCAGCGATACATGGGACAAAGTTTGGGGAACTGGCTTGCGACTTGTGAACAATTGGATCACAAGCTCTGCGGAGACGCGATCGCGACTTGGGAATAGGCCCTCAATTAATTTCCCGCAGTGATATAATAACTGAAATTCTATAGGTACCTACAGGTGCCTGCTCAAAGTACCTAATTAGGTGCCTATAGCAGATGCAGGTGCCTGTAAAAGTGGTAGGTATGACGAATGTGGAACTGATCTGGTCAGCTGTTCACGTGTCAACAGCAGGGGCAGAACTCTTCGCCAGGTGACGAGATGCTCCCAACTGTCAAGGCAGTGTTTGATCAAACTGATAATAATCCCTACTCCAATAGGTTACCTCATTACCTCATTATGGCAGATTCCTTTTATGCGAGATGTATGAAACTTAAAACGTACATATCTACTTCGGAACCATGCACCTAACTAAGTAGGTATACTTCACAAGGTAATAGAGGCATCATTGCTACTAGACCTACATTATTACTTCGTATTAGGGAGGGAAACAGGTTGGTCAACAAGTAACAATGAGATGACAAGTTGCATCTTTTACTACCTCACCATGATCTGGTATTAGAGGTATGTAGATAGATCACCTATCTAAATGGGTTGACGCTTCTGTACAGGTGCATCAAACAAATTACAAGCCGTGTATATATAATATACGACACCTCAACTGCCCGGTTCGTTTGAAGATTGCTATCTTAAACCCAAGTCCTTGGCGAGTTGGTTCTTCGTCGTTGACGGATAGAAATCCTTGTTCTTTTCAAATGTCTTTACAGCCAAGTCACTATCAATCTCCTTGAGCTTCCTGTACAGAGGTCGCACGAACTTCATGCGACCGACAGAACCGACCAGATCAACGACTCCAGGCAGCTCAGACTTATCACCCGCACTGAGTGCGATTAGATAATAGGCTGTTTTTAGCTCGACGTTCTTGGATGAGATAATGTTATATGTGGTGCCTAGGAGATGAGAGCGCTCGGCGCTCAGCGGCTTTAGAAAGTTCTGAACAGCCTGTAAGAAGACGAGAACCTGGTTCGAGTTGAATGACTCCAAGTCTTTCGGATCAGGTTGGTAGTCCTAGTTCTGTGTCAGCTCTGTCATCCGTAAGAATTGGAAATTAGCTATTCCTGAATGTATATGGACCACTCACCTCTTGCTTCCACTTCTCGGCGAGTGCTAAGCAGCTATCGACGTAGGCGGTGTTGAACTCCGGCTTCGGCGGTAGGCCAGGTGTATAGAACCGCTCTTCCCACGGGATTTGAGCAATCTTCTGCTTGACTTCTTCGTTCCCATAATTCTCAAAGAAATCTAGGAACGTCTGCTTAAACTGGTAAGAGTCGAGCGATTTCCCAGCCCATGTCCGGAAGTAATGGGGGATAAATTTGTCAAAGTGTTCCCGGCCGACCAGTGTGTCAAGGTAATACAGGAAGTGGAATCCCTTTTCGTAGGGTATCGAGCTGAATGCGTCCTCGGGATCAACACCTTTGTGGTTGATGATGAGTTTGGTGAACTCATGATGCGCTCCAAACAATGCCACAGAGTCCTCTGTAATCTGTCAGCTTCCTAGTCACGAGAAGAAATATGAGCCTACACACCGAGCGATTTCCAGCCAATGATGGCACTAAAGTCAAATTGCGGTTCACCGCTGTTGGATATATAATCAGCAATTGAAACATTACACAAGTCGTACAAGCGTGCGAGAAAACATACTGAATAGCGGCTCCAATACGACGCTCAAGGTAGATAGTCCATCTGTTTTAGTTGGTTAGCTGAATTCAAGTTGGGAATATCTATGAAAATTTACCCTTCGTTGAGCCAGAAGTGTTCCCACGAAGCACAGCCGACTAGATTACCACTCCAGCTGTGGCTCAGCTCGTGAGCAATAACGTCTACATTCTGACGGTCACCGCTGATGATTGTCGGCGTCGCAAACGTGAAGATAGGATTCTCCATTCCACCATAGGCAAAGCTCGGCGGCAACACCAGAACGTTATATTCGCCCCACTGGTAATCGAAGACGAGCTTCTCTGCAACTTCGAGGAACTTGTCCATGTCCTCTTCGAGCTCCCATTTGGCATCCTTGAGAGCCTCCGGCTCGGCCGCCACCACGGAACGCTTGCCGATACGGGCAGTTTCGAGATCGCCCGAAGCCAGGGCGAAAAGGTAGGCGGGAATGGGTACCTTTTGTTCGAAGCGGAACAGTCGATTATCGCCGTTTTGCGTGTCGGATAGCATAGGGACACCGCTTGCTACTACGGGGAGGGGTGAGGTGATGTTGAAGGTGAAAGTGGACTTGACATTAGGGGTATCTTGGCAGGGGAAGATAGAACGGGCCAAGATGGCCTGGCATTGGGAGTAGACGAAAGGATGTTTCTTGTTGCCAGTTTGCGCTGGAGTCATCCATTGGAGGCCCACACAGTCTTTTGTCGTCTCAAGGGCAATGTCTAACTTCAAGACTTCGCCTTGAGGCAAGCCTCCGGGAACAGACACGTGAAGTGGCGAGCCGTAGGGATCGACTCGTTCTTTGAGAGCCCATTGCAAATCTGCGGAATTTTCCTTGACTGATAAGACAGACAAGTGGTTCGTGTCTTCGAAAATAAGCAGTTAGTACGAATACCTATAACACCTGTCACGGGATGACGAGCGAAAAGAGGGGAAGGATCGTATAATCCGGCCAAGACCCTGGTGGCGATTGGAATAATAAATAGAGATAAACCCCAGAGGGATATCTACAGGGATTCTTAAAGTTACATACCGAGAATTACTTCCTCGCTCTTCTTGTCCGTTAGAGACTCCAGCTCGAGCGAGACAGATCCTTCAAGACGCTGCTTCTCAAAATTTACGTTGAAGTTCACCGTGGTGTGTTTAGTGAGCCACTCGCCATAGTTAGCAAGGGTATTGGGATCGCGCGGCGCCATTATTGTTCTGCTATAGCGGAAGCTCCTTATAGGTGTGAACGACGCAGCTCGTGGCAGGGATGCAAAAGACGGGCTCTGAATGCGAACGTGAATGTTTTTGAACAGCACGCTGCCCCTCGTAAAGCTATAGTTGCCCCGCATAGATGCGGCTATGTGGTGTTTAGATGATATCTTCCGTCTGCTCTATTTTTGCCTGCCAAATCAAGCTAGTAAATTTAGCTTTATTCCGGTGCAAGCCGTCGGTTTTATAGAGGTTTTTCTTCTCACAACTAGATCTCCCGCATTCCGGCTGTACTACCAACTGCTCAAAAATTACATCCAACCTCCCTGTCTAATCGTCACTGCAACCCAAGTGGTGGCAGCTGTTGCAATCTGTGGACCGCACCAGCCGCAATTGGCATGTAAGTCTACCTATTTGGGAAAGTACTATTATTTCAATACCGCCATCTATTGCTCCAGGTCTTCATACACGGAACTGCAAGCCAAAGTGGAAATACCATGCCAACCGAAATACGGAAATCGGGTAGAGATACTTGACATTTTTCTATGTATGTATTCATCGATTCTTGTACTACGTACTGGACTGTTCGTGAAGATAATAGGAGTCACACTCCATCTATATTTCTAACCAATCTCCTTCAGCCCACTTCTTCGGGTTTGCTATGAAGCTGTCTCGAGACCTACATATTACCATGTGGTAGAGACGTTCCGGAGGATATCGGCTGCTCGAACTCAAGATGTATGTAAGTCACATTGTACTTGGGTACCTCGAGCAGATCGAGCCTTTGTTTGGCCAATGCCGATGGTTGCCAGCACTTGTATTTAGTCAGCAGTCAACTTTCTTGGCCTAGATTACCAACCTGCAACTAATAGCTCATAGGGTAGTATCGTGATCTAAACGGCTGCAGTGGGTTTATAATAGAGAATCAGAAGCTAACATTGCCTAACCACCAATCCGCTTACCTATCGTAAATAGAAAGGCACGTCATATAACTTCACAGAAAAAATGTCCAACAACGAGGTATCTTCCACTTCTTCTTACAGCCCCCTCTCCGCAGCGCAGGCGGTTCTTCGCGTAGCGCGACCAACCGATGACATCTCAGCGCTCCTGCGTTTCTACGTCAACGGTTTAGGATTCGAAGTGACGGGTTCGTTCAATAACGAAGGCTTTGAAGGGGTACTCCTGAAATTACCCTCTTCTCAATACCATCTCGAATTCACGAAACACGCCACACACCGCGCGGGCCGCGCGCCCACGCAAGACAACCTCCTCGTCTTCTACCTCCCCGACGAGACGCAGTACCGAGACGCATTAGCGCAGATGGATAGGGCCGGCTTCGAGCCCGTCAAGAGCTTCAACCCGTACTGGGATCGCTGCGGTGCCACGTTTGAGGACCCGGACGGGTATAGGGTTGTGCTGGCGAATATGCGGTCGCCCGTATAATGGAAACGAACTTTTGCTTCTCTTTTGATTACCGAACCGGGTTATCTTAGATAGTCAATAGGGGTTGGTTTATTGCCGTGTAATCAGCCATGGCATAGGAGCGCA